>JADMIO011385279.1_pt1 | contig 131988 bp, 123 predicted proteins | sample 8958161 | NCBI WGS metagenome assembly JADMIO01 (sample SAMN16585339, study PRJNA669376) | soil metagenome | isolation source: Crop rotation soil | place: USA: Cullars Rotation, Alabama | collected 2011 | reverse complement strand
GCCGCGACTTCAAGTCACGTGAATTCCAAGCTTCGGATCCCACTGTGCTGGAAAGGTGTCCGACACGGACCACGACGATCCTTGCCCGCGCGTATCCATGACGAAGTGGGCGTAGCCGGCCGCGGCCCACAACGTGCGCTCATGTGCCAGGCCGCGGCCACCGCCATACCCGATGTACTCGACGACGGCCGGGAGCGGCGCCGACCGCCCGACCGGGAGATGGAGCCAGCCGCGGATCCCGTCGCCCGCGAAGCCTGGGAACGTGACGTCGAACGTCTCGATGACCGCGAGGCCGTTGTCGACGGGGTCGAACGTCGGCGCGATGTCGAGCGCTCGGGCCTCCGCGAGCGTCGTCGCCCAGAACGCGTCGAGGTCGTCCGGGGCGACGAGCTTGGGGGCGTACGTCCGCAGTTGGTCGATGGGGAGATCGGACTGGGCCACGGCTCTCCTCGGGTCAGCGCTCTGGGGTCGGCCAGCGCGGCGCGGTCGGCGCGGAGCGGGGGAGCGCATCCCAGTCGGCCCGAACCGGCGCGAAGATGTCGATGACGACAGCGCCCTCGGGTCCGGCGACCGCGTCGTGCGGCAGGTTCGAGGGGATCCGCCAGGTCCCGCCGGGACCGAGCGTGCGGCGTTCGCCATCGATCGTGAAGGTGATCGAGCCGGTGATGCAGATGCCCAGCTGCTCGTGCTCGTGACGATGCTCGGGGACTACGGCGTCGGCCGCGAGCTCGACGAGCGCCAAACTCGCGTTCGATCCCGCGATCACGCGGGCGGTGACGGCATCACCCCAGACGTCGAGCGCGGGGACGTCGCCGATGTCGACCAGGTTGGACATGCGCCGATTCTGACAGGCGCCCCCTGTCGTCGTGGCCCGGGAATCGATCGACCCGAGTCGACTGACGACTCGGGTCGGGGATCACGCTATGGGAAACGGGCCGTCGGAGCGGCCCGGGCCGAGAGGTGATTAGCCGCGCATGCTCCGGAAGCAGTCGCTGCAGTACACGGGCTTGCCGCTCGTCGGGCGGAACGGGACCTGAGCCTCGTTACCGCAGTTGGAGCAGGTCGCCGCGAACATCTCACGAGGGCCGCGGTCGTAGCCGCCACCACCGCCACCGTAGCTGCCGGCGCCGCTCGAATAGCCGCCACCGTAGCTGGATCCGCCACCCTCGGCGTTGCGGGCAGCCTTGCGGCTGGCGCGGCAGGAGGGGCAGCGACGCGGCTCGGTGAAGCCGCGCTGGGCGTAGAAGTCCTGCTCGGACGCGGTGAACACGAATTCTTGTCCACAGTCCGCACAGGTCAGGTTCTTGTCGTTGTACACGGAAACAGAAACTCCTCTCGGCGATCCGACGCGATCCCATCATCGGGTTCTCGCGTCAGTCGTGAGAGGAGTCCGAGTGCGTCGTTTCGTCGTATGTGGCCGCGAACGCTTTTCGCAGCACTACGGCGCGCATCCTACGCGCTCTCGCGCGATCTGGCTACCCCTGAGTTTCGAGCACGAATGACGGCTGGCCTCCCGGGCGCGGATCTGTCACGCGACTGTCCGGTCGCGGCGGCCGGGAACGTGCCGTATGCAGCGGTCCGCGTTGCAGGATCGTGACACCCAAGGAGGTCCCACCCATGTTCGACCGGAGCCCGATCTTCGCCAGCTTCGCCGTCCGCGACACGGACGAGGCGCGCCATTTCTATCGCGACAAGCTGGGCCTCGACGTCCGCGACTCCTCGGAGGACGGGATCCTGGAGATCCACCCGACGAGCGGGACGCCGATCCTCGTCTATCCGAAGCCCGACCACGAGCCGGCCGTGTTCACCGTGCTGAACCTGCCCGTCGCCGACGTCGATGCGGCCGTGGACACGCTCCAGGGTGTCGGCGTGATGATGGAGCACTACGACACCGACTCGATCAAGACCGACGAGCGCGGGATCGCCCGCGGCGATGGCCCCACCATCGCGTGGTTCCGCGATCCGTCGGGCAATATCCTGTCCGTGTTGAGCGAATCAGCGAGCTGAGGACCGGATGCGACTGCGGACCACCATCCTCCAAAGCGGCAAGACCGCGGCCGGCATCGAGGTGCCCGAGGACATGGTCCTCAGCCTCGGTGCAGGGAAGCGCCCGAAGGTGTCGGTCACGATCAATGGCTACACCTATCGGAGCAGCATCGCGCCGATGAACGACACCTACATGATCGGCGTGAGCAACGCGGTCCGGGAGGCGGCGGGCGTCGCCGGCGGTCAGGTCGTCGATGTCGACATCGAGCTCGATACGGCGCCCCGTGAGATCACCGTGCCCGACGACTTCGCGGCCGCGCTCGACGCCGAGCCCGACGCGCGGCGGACGTTCGATGCGCTCTCGTACAGCAACAAGAGCTGGCACACGTACCAGCTCGACGCGGCAAAGACCGATGAGACGCGCCAGCGCCGGATCGCCAAGTCGGTCGAGGCGCTCAAGGCCGGCCGACCGCGCTAGCCCGCGCGAGCCGTACGGCGGACGAACCTGCCGGCGCCGGCGGTGCAACGACCCTGCAACCCCGGCGCGGCGAGGATGAGCCCAAGAGGAGGGCCCTGATGTCCGTGTCGATCCACCACCATTCCCGCCGCTCGCCCAGGCCGTTCGCTGCCGGGACGTTGTTCGTCGCCGTCGCGCTGGCGCTCGCCGCCTGTGGCGGCGGTGGCGCCGCGACCAGTCCGAGCGCCGCGGCGTCGACCGAACCGAGCGCCGCCGCGAGCGAGCCGGCGGCCTCCGCCTCCGCGCCGGCGTCGGCGTCCGCCCCCGCGTCCGAGGCACCGTCTGCCGGCACGGCCCAGGATCTCGCCGTCGATGGCAAGGAATTCGCCTACGAGATGCCCAGCACGATCCCGGCCGGTCCGACCAAGGTCACGCTGAACAATGTCGGGCAGGAAGAGCATCAGGCCCAGATCGCGCGGCTCAACCCGGGCGTCGATATGGCCGCCCTGACCGCCGCGCTCCAGAACCCGGATCCGAGCGGCGCGCTGGCGCTGCTGACCCTCGTCGGCGGCCCGACCGGGGTGCAGCCGGGCGCGAAGGGATCCTCCACGGTCGACCTCCGGCCGGGCGCGCACGTCTTCCTGTGCTTCGTCTCCGGCGCCGACGGCGTGCCGCACCTGGCCAAGGGCATGATCGCGCCGCTCGACGTCACCGAGCCGGCGTCGACCGCGACGGTCCCGGCGGGTGATGCGTCGGTCGCGCTCCAGGACTACTCGTTCGTCGGTCTCGACACGCTGACCACCGGTCCGCACACGGTCACCGTCACGAACAACGGCCCGCAACCGCACGAGGCGACGTTGATCAAGCTGGCCGACGGCGTCACCGTCCCGGACCTCCTCAAGCAGGTCACCGCGGCCGAGCCCTCGAGCGGCCCGCCGCCGTGGACCGACGTCGGCGGCATCGCCGGCATCACGCCGGGCACCACGGCGAGCTTCGACGTGGATCTTCCAGCGGGGGAGTACGCCTTCATATGCTTCGTCCCGGATCCGGCGACGGGCAAGGCGCACTTCCAGCTCGGGATGATCGGGCCGTTGTCCGTCAAATAGGCGGCGCCTGACCGATCGGCCTGCCCGGGGTCGCTCTAGACTCCGGGCATGTCGTACCCAGAACCGCGCTATCACGGCGAGACGGGCGATGTCAGCGCCTGGCTCCGGCCGGCCGGTCAGGAACCGGATGTGCGCTATCCCAACGGCGGGACCGCGCACTACCTGGCCACCGCCACGTCCACCGGCGGCCAGTTCGGTCTGTACCGATGGGAGATGTCCGGCGCCAAGAGCGGGCCCGGACCGCACTTCCATCGGACGATCTCCGAGTCGTTCTACGTCCTGAGCGGCACCGTCCGCCTCTATGACGGCGCCAAATGGCTCGATGCCGAACCCGGCGACTTCCTGTTCGTCCCCGAGGGCGGCATCCACGGCTTCAGCAACGAGTCCGGCGCTCCGGCCTCGATGCTGCTCCTGTTCGCGCCGGGTGCCGATCGCGAGGACTACTTCGAGACGCTGGCCAAGGTCGCCGAGGGCCAGGTCATGACCGACGACGAGCGCCTCGCGTTCTACCTGCGCCACGACAACCACTGGGTCTAAAGCACAGGCTGGCGCCGAGCCTGCGGTTGGCCGGCACGGATCCCGACACAGGCGATCGGCTCGCTGGCCCCGCCTGCGGGCTCGTCGAGGGTGCGATCAGCCTCACTGATCAATCTGCGCCTCAGCACGCTCACCCGACCGCCTGTTCCGCCCGAATGCCCCTCCGGTCAGGCTTGCTGACCGTGGATCTGATCCGCTTCGGTGATGAACCCGGACCAACGGCCACGTCGACCACGATGGGGCTTGACACGCATATACTGTGTGGCACACACTGTGCACCGAACATGACACCAGCGACCCAGCCACCCACCCCCGACGACGGCATCTTCGAGAACCTGCGGCTCGAGCTGCGGCGAGGCGCCGTCGTCATCGCGGCCCTCGCGCGATTGCGCCAGGAGCTCTACGGATACGAACTCCGCAAGTCGCTCCTGGAGCAGGGCATGGACATCGAGGAGAACACGCTCTACCCGCTGCTTCGCCGCCTGGAGGCCCAGGGCCTGCTCGACAGCGAGTGGCGCGAAGAAGAGAAACGGAACAAGCGCTTCTACCGGCTCTCGCCCACCGGCCAGGGGATCCTGGACCGGCTGGTGCAGGAGCGGGAAGACATCGATGCGTCGCTGCGGCGCATCCTGGAGGGAATGGGATGACCCTGATCGATCGATATCTGCAGGCGGTGAAGGCCCAGCTGCCGCGCGAGCAGCAGGACGACATCATCGGCGAGCTGTCCGAGAACCTGCATGCCCAGGTCGAAGACCAGGAGTCGACCCTCGGCCGGCCGCTCGTCGAAGCCGAAGAGGCCGCGATCCTCAAGCGCTTCGGCAACCCGATGGTGGTCGCGGCCAGGTACCGCGAGGACACGCGCTCGGTCACGTTCGGCCGGCGGTTGATCGGTCCCGAGCTCTTCCCGACCTACCTGCGCGTCCTGACCGTCAACGTGGCGATCACCGCGGCCATCGTCGGGATCATCCTGCTCGTCGGTGGTGGCACCGTCTGGTCGTCGACCTATGGCGGGCTCGTGCCGATCGTCATCCAGTTCGCCATCGTGACCGGCATCTTCGTCTACGCGGATCGGCGGCTCGAGAGCGATCCGAAGTCCTGGGATCCGTTCACCGTCGAAGCGGCCGACACGACCACGGAGTACGGCAACCTCGACGGCATCGCGAACAACCTGATCGGCAAGGCGTCGCCGTCGTCCGTGCCGTACACCACGTCGCTGCTCGACTTCGGGCTGACGGCCTTCGGGCTGACCCTGCTGCGGACGATCGGCGTGCCGACCGACGTCGGCGCATTCGCGCCAGGTCCCGGCTGGACCGAGCTGTACGCCCCGGTGAGCATCCTGTTCGCGGTCGCCCTGATCGGCCCGATCGTCACCCTCATCCGGCCGCGCTGGGTCCGCTTCCGGCTGGGCTTCCGCGCGGCCTTCGATGCGGTGTTCACGGTCCTGCTGCTGATCTCGCTCGCGCTCGGGCAGTGGATCGTCGTCGCGCCGAACGTGCGCGTGACCGAGGAGCTCGCCGGCGTCATCGACGCGGCCAACCTCGGGATCCGGATCGGCGTCGCGGTCACGATCGCGTTCACCGTCCTGTCGTGCGCGCTCGAACTGCGCCGCCTGCGCCAGATGCAGGCGGCCTAGGCCCCGGGAACGCCAGCCAGGTACGCCTCGAGCGTGCGGCGCTGGTCGCGGTCGAGCGGCTGCAAGGGCAGCCGGCTCGCGCCACCCCATGCGCCGCGCGCGTCGAGCATGGCTCGGTAGATCACGAGATCGCTGACCGGGCCGAGGAGCCCGCGCGTGTACAGCTCCTTGATCGGCAGGATCTCCTGCCAGGCGGCCCGCGCCGCGTCGAGGTCCGATGCGCAGACCGACGCGTACAGGCGTTTCGCGGCCGGCGTCGCCACGTTGAGGATGCCGCTGATCCAGCCATGCGCGCCACCGGCCAGGGCCTCGAGCGGCGCCATGAAGCTCCCATAGAACACGCGGAACGACGGGTCCAGATGCGCGCGCAGCTCATGGACCTGATGGACCGTCGGGAACGTGCTCTTGACCGCGGCGGCCGCCCCGTCGCGGTGGAGCGACCCGAGATGCTCGACCTCGAGCGCCGGCGCGTTCGCATTGGCCGGGTTGTTGTAGATCATGAGTGGCAGGTCGACGGCCGCCGCCAGCGCGCGATAGTGGGCCAGGATCTCGCCGACCGTCGGCCGCTGGTAGTAGGGCAGGATCACGATGGCGCCGGCCGCGCCGGCCTCGGCCGCGAAGCGCGTGAGCCGGATCGTCGCCTCCGTGGAGAACGCGCCGGTGCCGGCGATGACCGGGACGCGACCGGCCGCCGCTGCGAGCCCGAGCTCGACGATCGCGCGCCGCTCCTCGGGTTCGAGCGCGATGAACTCGCCGCTCGTCCCCCCGACCACGAGGCCATCGGCGCCTTGCTCGATGAGGGATTCGTAGTGGCGACGGGTCGCCGGGCGGTCCAACGCCCCGGCCTCGTCGAACATCGTCAACGCCGCCGGGAAGATGCCGGACCAGGTCCCAGATGCCATGCCGATGCCTCGCTCCAGATGACTTGACACTCGCTCGCTCGGTCCGTACTGTACCAGAAGTGACCTAGCACCTAGGACAGAGGCTACATCTCGACAGGGGACGAGCGACAACGGGACGAGCGCAGTCGACGCCAGCCGGGTCTAGGGTTGGCGGATCTGGAGGAGGACTCTGGTATGCCCGAACCACGCGAGGACCAAGGACCGGTGGACTCGACGCTGCAGCGCGCGTTGTCGCGGCGTCAGGTGTTGACCGCCGGCGTCGCCGCGATGGCCACCGTGAGCGCGGGGGCGATCCTCGCGGCCTGTGCGCAGCCCCAGGCATCCGGTTCGCCGGTGGCCTCGGCGAGCGCCGCGGCGTCGGCGGGCGCCTCGGCCGCGCCGTCGGCCGCTCCGTCCTCGGCCGGCGAGCCGGTCGAGATCTCGTGGATGGTCCCGCCGATCTTCCAGTACCAGTTCGACGGCAAGACGCTCCAGACGGACCCCGCCGACTGGCCGAACCAGGCCGCGGCCGCCTTCAAGGCCAGCCATCCGAACATCACGGTCACCCCGCAGGTCATCCCGTGGGACGTCTGGGCGCAGAAGCGGACCGCCGCGCTGACCCAGGGCCCACTGCCCGACCTCATGTACCGCCTGACCCCGGACGTCGTGAACCAGGGCCTGGCTGAGCCGGTCGACGACTACCTGACGGCCGAGGATCTGGGCGACATCGTCCCGGCCGCGACCGAGGCCATGACCAAGAACGGGCGCATGTACGGGGTGCCGTGGATCGGCAATCCGGCCATCCTCGTCCTCAACAAGACCCTCGTGGACCAGAAGGGGGCGACGGACCTGCTCCCCGGGGCGGACACGCCGCGCGACCTGTTCTGGCCCCAGTACACGGAGCTGATGAAGAAGGTCAGCGGCAACGGGACCTTCGGCGTCGGCGTCGCGGCCGGGCACTGGTCGGCGGTCATCGGCTGGGCGCTCGGTGGCTGGATGCAGCTTTGGGGCGCCAAGGTCTGGGACACGCCGGATGAAGAGAAGTGGGTCCTCCACGAGGACGACAACGCGCACCGGGCCGTCGAGGCCTACCTGCAGCTGGTGAAGGACGGGCTGCTCGTCCCGGGGACCCCGAAGTGGGAGGACCTCGACCAGCTCTGGTATCGCAACCAGCTCCTCTCGCGAGGCCACTGGGCGGCGGTCGACACGGAGCTCGACGCGGCGGTCAAGTCCGGCGCGGCGGCCGAGCCGTTCGAGCTCTACTACACGCAGTTCCCGCGCGCCGAGGGCGTCGCGGCCGGCGTGGACCACAACTACGACGGCACGATGGTCATGCGCAACGAGACCGTCGCGAAGCGGGATGCGGCCGCCGCGTTCGCGACGTGGCTGGCCCGCGATGTCGATGCCGCCGTTGGCATCGGTGGGAACGGGTTCTTCCCGATCGGGCACGTGGGGGCCGAGGCCGCCAACGACGCCACGTTCGCGGCCAAGCCGCAGTACCAGTGGGTCCTCAACCAAGCCCTGGCCATCCCGGCCATCCCGAAGAACGTCAGCGGCCCGCAGAGCAACGACCACAGCATCAAGATGTGGGCGAAGATCGAAGCCGACAAGCTCTACTACGCCACTTGGGAGTCCATCATCCTCGGCCAGCGCGCCCCCGCGGACGCGCTGAATGAACTGGGCGATCGGATCAACAAGGGACTCGGCGCCGCCTGATCTCCTCCGGGCGGACACCATCGGCGGGCGGGGCGATCGTCGCTCCGCCCGCTTCACCTTGTCAGCGAGGTTGACCACACCGTTGCTCGCCACCCTGCCGCGCTCCCGGCCGCCCGTCCTTCGGCAGATCGCCCGGAGCAATCGGTGGGGCTACGTCTTCATCGCCCCGCTGCTCATCGACTTCGCCGTGTTCACGGCGTACATGGTCGGCCAGGCCATCGCGCTGAGCTTCCAGGAGTTCGAGGGCGGGAAGCTGGTCTGGGTGGGGCTCGAGAACTACGCGTTCTCACTGCAGGACGACCTGTTCTGGAATGCCCTGCGCAATACCGCGACCTACACGCTCGTCGTGGTCCCCGGCGTGATCGGGATCTCGCTCCTGGTCGCGGCCTACATCGTGGGTCGCAGCGCGCGGGTCCAGACCGTGCTCAAGAGCGCGTACTACCTGCCCGGGGTGGTGTCGATCGTCGCGCTCACCATGGTCTGGCTGTACATCTACCAGCCGATGTTCGGGCTGCTGAACTACTTCACGAGCCTGGTCGGCCTGCCACCCACGTTCTGGCTCTCGGAGCCGGGCCTGGCGATGTGGGCGATCGTGGTCATGACCCTACTCAGCGCGACGGGCGCCTCGATCGTGCTCCTGAGCGCGGCGATGGGCGGTATCCCGCGCGACCAGTACGAGTCGGCCCGCATCGACGGGGCGTCGGCCTGGCAGCAGTTCCGCTTCATCACCGTCCCCCTGGTCCGGCCGACGGTGCTGTACCTGGTCGTCATCAACTTCGTCTTCCACTTCCAGGTGTTCGAGCAGATCTACCTGATGACGAACGGCGGCCCGGGCTTCCCGCCGGCGACCGAGACCGTGGCCTACCGGATCTACACCGGGCTGACCGGGCTGCGCCTCGGCCAGGCGGCAGCGGACTCCGTCCTGCTGTTCATCGTCATCGGGGTCGTGGCGGTCATCCAGTTCCGCTTCCTCAAGTCCGACGTGGAGTACTGACGTGCGTCGTCGACTCCCCGTCCTGGCCGGCGGGCTCGCGGTCTGCACCGTGGCACTGGTCGGGGTCTTCCCGCTCTACTGGATGTTCAAGACCAGCCTCGAGCCGCCGCAGATCGTGGTCAACGTCCCGCCGACGTGGCTGCCGAGGGAGCCATCGTTCGACAACTTCGTGAAGCTGTTCACGACGCTGCCGATGGCCCAGTGGTTCTTCAACAGCACGTTCGTCACGGTCGTGCGGACGGTGGCCACCCTGCTCTTCGCCGCGATGGCCGGCTACGCATTCGCGAAGCTGCGCTTCTGGGGGCGCGACGTCCTGTTCTGGTTGATGCTCCTGGTGGTGATGGTGCCGGCCTTCCTGACGTTCCTGCCGCTCTATCGCCTGATGCGCGATCTGGGGTGGTACGACACCTACCTGGCGCTCATCGTGCCCGGCGTGACCGGTGGGGCGTGGGCGATGTTCCTGATGCGCCAGTTCATCCGGACGCTCCCCACCGAGCTGATCGAATCGGCCCGGATGGACGGCGCGTCCGAGCCGCGCATCTTCTTCCGGATCATCCTGCCGCTCTCCACGCCCGGCCTCGCGGTGCTCGGGATCTTCACGTTCATGGGCAACTGGAACAACCTGATCTGGCCGCTGCTCGTCATCGAATCGAAGGAGCTGTACCCGCTGACGGTGGCCCTCGCCTTCATCCGCAGCGGGTCCGCCGCGTTCACGACCCGGACCGACATCTCGCTGCTGATGGCCGGTTCGGTCATCGTGGCCATCCCGATGATCGTGGCCTTCCTCGCATTCCAGCGTTACTTCCTCCAGGGCGTGACGATCGGGGCCCTGAAGGGATGACGACGCTGACGGAGCGACCGATCACCGAACGGCCGCTGGTCGAACGCCCGATCGTCGACCACCCGTGGGAGGCGTCGCTCGGCGTCGTCTGGCGGCTCGCCCGGGTGGCCGGGGCGATCATCGCCGTCAGCCTCGCGTGGGTGATCGCACTCATCCTGATCCTGCCGCTGCCGGCGGTGACGGCCGCGATCCTGCGGCTTGGGGTCGCGGCCAGCCGCGGCGCCATCCCGAACCCGTTGACCGACCTGGCTTCCGCGATCCGCGAGGGCTGGCGACCGGCCACGGTCACCGGCGCGATCGTGGCCGGGATCACGGGCGTACTGGTCCTGGACCTGTGGGTCGCGGGCTCGATGCCCGAGCCGCTCGGCACCGTCGCCCGCGCGGCGCTGGCCACGCTGGCGGCCTGGTGGCTGCTCCTGAACCTGTATCTGTGGCCGATCGTCGCCGCGACGGACACGCCGGTCCGGCTGGCCCTGCGGGCGGCCGTGGTCCTGAGCCTCGTGGCGGCGCCGCGGGCGATCGGCACGGCCGTCGTCATGACGATGCCGCTCCTGGTCCTGCCGGCGAGCCCCATGGTGTTGGCGCTCGTCGCCCCTGGGCTGGTGATCGGACTCTGGGCGCGGATGACCTGGCTGGTCATCCGCCGATACGCGCCGACGGCGACGACTAACGATCCGCTCGACGATCCCGCTGACGACGATCGGGCGTGACCGACCTCGAGGTCATCGACACCCACGTCCACGCCGGACCGCCCGCGTACGCGTCGGTCGAGGCCTTCATCGCGGACATGGATCGCCTGGGCATGCGACGCGCCGTCCTGGTCCAGCACTTCGGCCAGCACGACGACACGTACCTGGCAGCCGCGCTGCGCCGCTACGCGGGCAGGTTCGCGCTCATCGGTTCGGCGGATCCGGACGATCCCGCGATGGTCGAGAGGCTCGAACCGCACCTTCGCGCCAGCGGGGCGCAGGGCATCCGGCTGCCGGCCGGGTCGCGATCACCGGGTCGCGATCCCGAGGCGATCTGGCAGCGTGCGGACGAGCTCGGGCTGATCGTCAGCGTCCGAGGCCCATTCGCCGACATCATCGATCCCGGGTTCAAGGCGATCGTCGCGTCCTGCCAGCGGATCCGGTTCCGCTTCGAGCACATCGGCTGGATCAAGGCCGACGACCCGATCGCGACGACCGCGAACATCGACCGCTTCCTGCGGCTGGCCGACCATCAGAACACCGCGGTCCAGCTGTCGGGGTTCTACCTCAACAGCGCGACGACGTACCCATATCCGAGTTCGCGCGCCCTCGTCCGCGCGGCGCTCGACGCGTTCGGACCGGCGCGGACCATGTGGAGCGGCGACTGGAACCGCCCCGACCTGACGCTTGACGCGTATGGGCGCGAGATCGATCTGCTCGAGTCGTCGTTCGGCATCGTCGATCCGGCAGCCCGCGCGATGATCCTCGGCGGGACGGCGCGCGCGTGGTTCGACTTCGACCGCCAGCCGGACGCGCCCGAGGCGGGCACGGCCTAGGCCGACCCGATCGCCGCGAGCGCGTCCGGGAGCTCGCGGACCAGGAGGTCGTCCAGCTGGCCGACCTTCCAGCGGACGAGGGCCGGTGTGAACAGCCCGCCGCGGACGACACCGCCGCCATCGGATGCGAACCCGAGCCGGGAGTCCATCTCCAGCAGCGGCAGGATCGCGAGGGCATTGCGACGTTCCGCCTGGGCGATCCGACGGAGGCGCGCAGCCACGCTCCGACGGTCGGCGGCGTCCGCGCTCGCCGCGAAGGCGTCGCGGAGCGGGATCCACGCGATGAGGTGGAGGACGGTGGTCAGCGACGCCTCGATCGTCCGGGCCACGCGCCGCTCCGCGTCCAGCGCCTCGCGGTAGGGTGCGGCGGCGTGCTCGCGGGCGCGCTCGAGGTGGTCGATCCCGGCCGTGAACCCGTCGCGGACCCGCCGCAAGTACCGCTCGGCGACGACGGGACCCCACGGCGCCGTCCAGTCGAGATCGTTCTGCCACGACCGCCAGTGCGACACGTTCGGCTGCGCGGGATCGAGCCACAACGGGTGACTCGGCCCCTTCTGGAGCGGGCCGGGCGAGCGGGCCACGCGGTCGGAGTAGGGGAACGCGCGGATGGCCTCGCTGAACGCGGTCCAGGCCGCGCGGACGTGGGGCCGCGCGCCCGCGCCGTACGCCTCCGTCGCGATCGAGTCGAGGATCTCCTCCATCGGTCGCGTGGGGAGCATCGAGGCGTCGGTCACGATCCGGGCCGGGACCGACTCGAGGTAGCCGTAGTGGTCCCAGTTCCCGAACCAGCCCTGCGCCGGGATGGCCCGGATGGCCTCAGCCCGCGCGGCCCATTGGTCCATGGCCGGGATGTAGGGAACGAAGATCGCCTCCTGACTGACGGCGTGCTCCGTCTTGACGATGAACGGATGCCCGCTCGCGGCGGCCACGGCACGCAGTCGCTCGAGGTGCGGCGGGGGACCGATGAGCGTCAGGTTGTAGTCGCCCGTCTCGTGGACGACGCCATCGCGCTCCAGGCGGAGCCCCTTGGACATGTCGACCTGCAGAGCGATGTCGCTCGGGAGCGTCGGAAGCAGGCGCTCGACCCAGTCGTGGCGGTCGCCATAGCTCCAGATGATCATCCGCTTGGTCGGATCGTCGACCTGCAGCGCGCCGTGGAGGTTCGTCAGGACCTCATGCGCGAGTGTCTCCTGCGCTCGTCGACGGCAACGCGGGCAGCGCCGGCGGAACCGTTCGTCGTTGCCGCAGTAGTAGTAGCCCTCGATGTCGAAGTTCACGATGAGTCCACGGATCGTCGGGGCCGCACGAGCCAGGCGGGTGACGATCTCGGCGTGGTACGCCCGGACGCGCGCATCCGAGGTGCACATCGGATGCCCGAAGAATCCGTAGCCGCGGAGTTCCGGGTGACGGCGGTAGAACCACTCGGGCACGGGATGGTCGTAGGTGGACGCGAGGTACACGTACAGGTCCACGCCGTGACGGGCCGCGCGCTGCGCCGCCGCCTCCAGACGCTCCAGCCGCCGCCGGCCGAGCGGCTCGTCGAGGTCGGGGAAGACGGCCGAGTCGTGGGCGATCTCCTCGAGGTTGACCCAGACCCACACGGCATCGAACCCGTCGCGGGCGATCTTGCGGAGGGCGCCGTCGGTATAGGTCGACTCGTGTGAGACCTCGGAGTAGCGCACGCCGGCCGGGAGCGCGATCGTGGTGATCCTCGGGGCGAAGCGGGCGCGCTCGCGGACCACGCCGGCGCGGAGCTGGCTGGCCGGCGCTTCCCGGGACGCCGGCTCGAGAGCGTCGTCGAGCAGTCGTCGCCCGAATGCGTGCGTCGGTTCGGCAGTCGTGGGTGCGTCGTCCGCTTGAAGCACGCGGAAGGCGAACGTCGCGTCGTCCGTCGTCGGTTCGCCGCCCAGCGGCCGCGGGCCGTAGGCGAGATAGCCATCCGCAGGCAGGACGCCCGCCTCCGCTCGGACGGACACATGGAGCGGGCCGCCGGGCGTGACCGTGACCTCGGATCCGCGGAGCTCGTACCAGAGATCCCACACCGGATGGATCGCATCGGCCCCGAGCCGGTAGGTCGCGACGTCAGCCGCGTCACGCGTGGTCCCGATCGTCACCATGAGCGCCCCCGGCTCCCCGACCCGAGAAACGCGCAGCGTAAGCCCCCCCAGGCGATCGACGCCCGAACCGAGGTGGATGACATCGCGGATGACGTGCTCCTGGTCGACGGGGGTCGTCAGGTAGGGGAGCGTGTCGGGTGCGTGGTCGGAGATGCCGTCGAGGTCGCGCCCGCGACCCTGCAGGTCGTAGACGTAGTCGCGCCCAGAGGCGCGTTCTGGCCGGAGCCAGCGATCAAGGAACTCGAATGAGCGGTGCCCCGCGACCTCGTGGATGCCGTGGAACGCGGTCCGTCCGACCCGATCCGATACGCCCCAGCCTTCCGCCCAACGTTCGACCTCCTCCCAGGCGCGTCCGTGCCAGACCGGGTTCGTCGTTGGATCGCCGTCGGCCCACTCGACGAGGACCGGTCGCGGCCACATCGCGGCGATGAGCTCGGCGTGCGTCGAATCGAGCAGGGCACGCCACGTCGTGAAGTCCTCGTCCGGGTGGCGGAGGAAGCTGGCGTCGTCGCGATCGTCCGTGAGCTTCGTCGCCCAGTCGTTGAAGTGCCCCGAGATGACGATGGCGGCCAGCCGCGGCTCGAGGCCCGCGAGCCATGTGGCGGTGTAGCCGCCATACGAGAGGCCGTAGTAGCCGATGCGCTCGGGATTCACTCCGGGCAGGCCGGCGAGGACGTCGATCACCGTGCCCAGCCGCTCCCGATCCACATCCGCTCGCATGGCGCCGACCGCGAGGGCTGCCCGGACGGGCCGGTCGAGGCGATCCGCCTGCGGGGCGGGCACGGCGAGGTACGGCGCGAAGACGGTGTAGCCGCGCTCGGCCAGCCTGGCTCCGAACGCGTGGTAGGCCGAGTCGGGGTCGGAGGCCAGGCCCGTGATATCGCCGGGGACGCCGTCCAGGCCGTGTTGGCAGATGACCGCGGGTCCCGGTCCGGACGTGCCCCGCGGACGAAGCAGCTGACCCCAGACGTGGCGTCCGCCACCGACATCCAGCTCGACCTCGTGGGCGACGAAGGCATCGGTCACGCGCAGCAGCCGGGCGGCGACCGCCGGCCGGCGACGTCGGGCGGTCGAGCGATCGCGGGTGGATTTCGGGCCGCGGACCATGACCGCGAGGCGGTCCTGTCGCCGCTTCGTGACGCTCGCGCGGGCGGGCTCGGGCACGACGGCGGCCAGTGTCTCGCGTCGGCGCGTGGTGACGGTGGCCAGCTCCGAGCGGAGACGCCGATCCCAATCGTCGACGAGGCGCCGCTCCGGGTCGCCGGCCCATATCGCATTCGGCACCACCGCGTCACCGGCAGGCACGCTCGAGCGGACCGTCGAGTCCGGGTGAGCGCTGCGGTTCGCGCGTCCGTCCGACACCAGCCGATCCGCCAGCGCCACGGGGTCGACGACCTCCACCACGTTCGCTCGCTGCTCGATGAGATGTCGGAGGCCGGCCGCGCTGGGCAACGACGCGCTCCCGTACAACCGCTCGTCGACGGGTCCGTCCGCGTCCAGTTCCGGCAGCCCGCCCGAGCCCAGGCCGACGAGGTCCCAGCCGCCGGTCACGGCCGCGGTGAGGGCGACGAGCCGCTCGCCGCCATCGACACCGACGAGCGCGATGGACGCGCCCGGCTCGAGCCGCCGCCGCACGACGCGGCCCAGGACGCGCAGCGCGTCGATCTCGAGGCCCTCGGGGGTCCGGCCGATGCCGAACCCGACGCGGTGGAGGACGTGGCGATGGTCCTTCCCGGCCGACCGGCGGCTGATCGGTCCGTCGACGAGGCGACCGGCGCGGACCGGGATGACCACCGCGACCCGGCGGGCCAACAGGGGCCCGAGCCAAGGCTCGGCCGTCTCGAGATCGAACGCGGCGTCGGTCCCGCCGACCAGCATGGCGGCCGCAATGGCGGCATCCGGGATCAGCGCGTAGCCATGGCCGATGAGACCGGCCTCGTCGTGGATGCGCCACGACTCGACCTGCGGGCCTGCGCTGACTCCGAGCACGCGCCGGTGGAGCCGCTGTCGGTGGGGCCGGGCCGCGACCCCGAGCGAGTCCCGCAGACGTCGGCGCTCGCGCTCGCACCAGGCAGCCGAATGGTCGTCAGCGTCCAGGTGGCGCGCCCAGCGACGGTCGCGCTCGGCCCGCGTCGCCGCGCGCCGCGCCTCGAGTCGTGCGGCCACCTCCTCGAGCTGCGCCTCGCGCCACGCCGACTCCGGCCGCGCATCGAGGGCGCGCGCCCGCGGGAGCCGGAGCGACCGCCGGGTCGGCAGTGGGTCGGTGACCCCGTTCACGAGGCGGCGGCCTCCATCTGGTCGATCACTCGGGCGAGTCGGATCGTGTCGGACCATGGCGTGCCCCCCGGTCCGCCGCTGATGGCGTCGAGGAAGTCGTCGTCGACCCGCCGGATCGAGTCCGCATAGACCGCGACGGGATCCCAGCGCCGGGTCGGTCCGCCGTCCGGACCGTCGAGCCGGCCGAACCCGTCCGTGTCCAGGACGCCCGCCTCGCCTCGCACGATCAACGAAGACAAGGCGCCACCCGAGGCGTAGCGGACCCCGACCGAAGCCAGGACGCCGGCGACGTCGAGCACCGCCTCGACGCGGACGACGGCCCCCTCGACGCGCTCGACCTCGCAGCGGACGACCCGGACCGCGCCGAACCACGCCAGGAACAGGTCGACCGGGTGTTGGGCGTGATGCCGGAGGGCATCGTCCGTCCACGACCGGGGTCCGAGGACGACCGTCCGCTCGTAGGCGATCTCGGTGAGGCGTCCCAGCCGACCGCTGCGGACGATCTGGCCCGCATCCACCATCGGCGCCAGGGCCCGCGTCGCGTGGACGCCGCGGAGGACCCCGCCGTGTCGGCGCGACAGGTCCGCGAGGCGCTCGCCACCCGCGGCGGAGGCGCACGCGGGCAACTCGACCAGGACCGCCCGGCCACGCTCCAACACGCGGGTCGCCTGCGCCTCGTGCCGAGTGGTTGGGGAGGCGACGATCACGCCATCGCTCGTCGCGATGAGCTCGTCGAAGGACACCTCCGGCTGACAGGGTCCCGTGGGATCCGCCGCGAAGGCGGCGGTCCTTGCGGGGTCCGGGCCCCACACGCTGACCTCGACGTCGGGCCGGGCGATCAAGGCGTCGGCGTGGAGCCTCGCGACAGCGCCATACCCGACGATCCCGATCCGCACGCAGCCCTCAGATAGGTATGTCCTAGGTGCTAGGTCAGTTCTGTTAGAGTAGGAGCGGCAGCGCCTGCGACGCAAGCGCCGCACGGTGACGCAAGCGTACGCGGGAGCGGGAGGCAGGGCAGGGGTGAAGATCAGCCGGGTCGATGCCGACCTCGTCAGCCTGGGGCGGTGCAACGCCCTGATCGTGCGCATCACGACCGACACGGACCTCGTCGGGATCGGTGAGACGGTCATGCGTCGTCGCGACCAGAGCATCCAGGCGAACGTGCGCGAGATCTCGGACTACCTGATCGGCAAGGACCCGCTCCCGATCGAGGACCACTTCGAGAAGCTGTACCGGGACTCGTTCTGGGTGGGCGGGCCGCTCCACGCTGCCGGTCGGAGCGCCATCGACATCGCCCTCTGGGATCTCAAGGGCCAGTACTACGGCGCGCCCATCTACGACATGCTCGGTGGGCTCGCCCGACCCTCGATCCAGACGTATTGCCACTGCCCGTCCGGCAGCACCCCCGAGGACTTCGCGGCGAACCTGCTCGAGGTCCGAGGTCGCGGTTACACGGCGGCCAAGACCACGCTGCCCCTGTTCTATGGCGCCGCGAGCGACGCCGAGGCGATGCGTACGGGCTACTCCGGCGGGCGCGGTTATCTCGATCCGTCGCTCAAGGAGACGGAGTTCCTGCCCACGTCGACCTTCGACACGATCGCGTCCTTCTTCGCCGCGGCGCGCCAGGCGGTCGGCTGGGAGTTCGAGCTGATGGTCGACTGCCATGGCCGGCTGAGCCCGGCCAACGCGATCCGACTTGCCGAGGCGCTGGCCCCGTATCGGCTCCTGTTCATCGAGGAGCCGATCCCGCCCGAGTCGTCGGAGGATCTCGCGTATGTCGCGGGCCGGAGTAGCACGCCGATCGCAGCCGGTGAACGGCTCACCAGCGTCTACGAGGTCCGGCCCTTCCTGCGCGACCGCTCGCTGGCCATCCTCCAGTGCGACATCGTCAACTGCGGCGGCTTCACCGGGATCAAGAAGATCGCCGCGATGGCCGAGGCGCATTTCGTCACGTTGGCCCCACACAACCCGAACGGACCGATCGCGACGCTGGCCTCGGCCCACCTGATGTCCGCGATCCCCAACGCCCTGCTCCTCGAGACGATCGGCTCCGATGCCGACTCGGAGATGGCGGCGGCGCTGGTCGACTGCCCGCCCGTCGTCGTGAACGGACGGCTGACCCTCTCGGACCGTCCAGGTCTCGGGGCCAGGCTGCGCGAGGACGCCCTCGACGCGTTCCCGGCGATCGCCGTGGGCGGGCATCGTTGATCGTCGGCTGGGTCGGCGTCGGCCGGATGGGCCTGCCGATGGCGCGCCGCCTCATCGACGCGGGCCACGAGCTCCATTTCTGGTCACGTCGATGGGACGACGGCGGCGAGTTGATCGCGGCCGGCGCTCGACGTTGTGAGGACCGCCGGGACCTCGCTTCGACGGTCGAGGCGGTGGTCACGATCGTCGGCGGTCCCGACGACGTCCGATCCGTCTACCTGGGCGAGGACGGCCTGCTGTCCGCGCTCGGGCCGGGCCGGATCGCCATCGACGCGACCACGAGTTCGCCGGAGCTCGCCCGGGACATCGCGGCGACCGCGGCGACCCGTGACATCGCCGCGCTCGATGCCCCGGTGAGCGGCGGACCCATCGCCGCGGCCGACGGGACGCTCTCGATCATGGTTGGCGGCGAGGCGGGCGACGTCGAGCGAGCGCGACCGGTCCTCGCCGTCCTCGGTCGGAGCGTGGTCCACGTCGGTCCGGCGGGCTCCGGCCAGGCCGCCAAGCTGGTCAACCAGGTCCTGCTCGCTGGGTCGACCGCCGGCATCGTGGAGGCGTTCGCGCTTGCCGATAGGCTCGGTCTTGATCCTCGAGTCGTCGCCGACGCTCTCGGGGCGGGGATCGCGGCGTCGCCGTTGCTCGGATATCTGTGGCCGCGGCTCGCCGCGGGCGACTTCGAGCCGGGGTTCAGCGTCGACCACATGCGCAAGGATCTGACGCTCGCACTCGGCGCGGCCGGTGGGGAGACGGCCGGCTTGCCGACCACCGAGGGTGTGCTGGCGCGGTATCGTCTCCTCGCCGAGGACGGCTATGGCGGAGCAGGGACGCAAGCACTGCTCCAGGCGTCACGAAGGACGGGATGGCAGACGGACGGGACGTCCGCGACGGCGGACCCACGGTGATCGACCTCGCGGAACCACGGGCGACGGCCGATGGCTTCGTCCGCTCCAAGGTGCCGCTGGGGCAGCGCGTCGCCGACGAGCTGGCCCGGGACATCTCCGAGCGCCGGCTCAGCCCCGGTGATCCACTGCCGTCGGAGGCTGAGCTCGCGGGCCGCTTCCAGGTCAGCGTCCGCGTCGTCCGCGACGCGCTCCGCACGCTGAGCAACCAGGGGATCATCGAGACTAGCCAGGGCAAGCGCGCGGTCGTCGCGAACCTGCGCCCGTCGGCCGTCGAGGCCTACTTCAAGTTCGCCGCCTCCAACGACCAGGAGGCGATCGGCGAGCTGTTCGACGTGCGCATCGCGCTCGAGACGCGCGCCGCCGGACTGGCCGCCGAGCACGCATCCGACGAGGACCTCGACCGGATCGCGGCTGCATCCGAGGTGATGGCGGCGGCCGTCGACGACCTCGAGGCCTACGCCGACGCCGACCTTGCGTGGCACGCTGCGGTGGTCGATGCCGCGCACAACCGCTTCTTCGGCGGGATCCATGCCGCGCTTGCCGAGATCCTTCGCGAGGAACGGACGAAGGGTGCCCAGATGCGGGCGCGGGCCGGGAAGACCGGCGCGGCGACGCTCGACGACCACGCGCGGATCCTTGCGGCGTTGCGCGCGCACGACCGCCTGTCCGCCGAAGCGGCGATGCTCGATCACCTGGAGCGGGCCCGGCGCGTATTCAGCGCCGTGATGACGGGGCAGTCGATCCCGGACTAGGTCGCGCTACCGGCGGGCCCTCGGTGCGTCGATGCGTCGGGCGTCGGCTGCCTACCATCAGCACGTCACGAAACGACCCACGAGGAGCCGACATGGCCGCATGGCCCGGCGCGATCAGCGCCATCACGTTGTTCGCCGAGGACCTGCCGGCGACGAAGCGGTTCTACCAGGACGTCTTCGGGCTGCCCGTCCACTACGAGGACGACGTCTCGGCGGTGTTCAAGTTCGGGGAAACACTCATCAACCTGTTGAACGTCAGCGAGGCGCCCGAGCTCATCGCTCCTGGTGCGGTCGCGTCGCCGGATGCCGGCGCGCGGTTCCAGTTCACGCTCACCGTCGATGACGTCGACGCGACCTGCGCCGACCTCCGGGCGCGCGGCGTCGAGCTCCTGAACGGGCCGATGGACCGGCCGTGGGGCATCCGGACGGCGTGCTTCCGCGACCCGGCCGGACACATCTGGGAGATCGCGAAGTAGCGATCCGGCGCCCGGCGTACGCCGCCGTCGAGCCGGCTATGCGCCCTTCGGGTGGGCCAGTAGGAAGTCGATGATCCTCCGCGGCACATCCGTCGAGAACGCCGGGATGTGGTCGGCGCCTTCGATCGACCACAACTCGGCCGCGCTGCCGTCGCGGCAGCCTTTGTCGTAGACGGTGACGGTGGTGTCGACCGGGCCGTCGGCGCCTGACAGATGCTCGACCAGGTCGAGGCGCTCGGGCTGTGCCACGCCGGTCGTCGCGCAGCCATCGAAGTCGGCCCACATCTCCACCGATGCCTCCGCCCCGGGGAAGCTTCCCGGCCGCGGCTTGCCATCGCGGCCCGGGACGATGTTTCCGAGATAGGGGATGACCCGATCGGCCATCCCGTGGACCTGCAGCACGGACACCGGCGAGCCAGCCAGACAGGCCGCCGGATCGGCGAGCATCGCGCCCGAGAGGCTCACCAGCGCCGCGACGAGGTCGGCGCGATCGCAGGCCAGGCGGTAGCTCATGAAGCCGCCGTTCGAATGCCCGGCGACGTAGATCCGCCGTGGGTCGATCGCCGTCCGCCGCTCGATCTCTTCGATCAGGCCGGCCAGGTAGCCGGAGTCATCGATGCCGTTCTGGAACGGGCCGCAGCAGGCGTCCGTGGCGTTCCAGAAGCGGCTGCCGTCGTAGGAGGCGGTCCCGTCGGGCGCCGCGACGACCATGCCGCGCGCCATCGCCTCGGCGCCGAGGTGCAGGTAGTCCTTGATCCCGTCACCTGACGAGCCGTAGCCGTGCAGGAGTACCAGGAGCGGCGCGGGTTCGTCGGCTCCGAGGCCGGCCGGTCGATGGACGGTCACCGGCCGGTCGCCGCCGGCCGTGAACGTGGCGGCCGCCGACCCGGACCCTGACGCCCCGGACCCGCAACCGGCGATGAGCCACGCGGCGACGAGACAGGCGATGGCCAGGACGCCGCCCCGGGAGGAGGCGAGCATCAGCCAGTCGTTCGGCGGAACCGCGCTGCCGCGGCGGTCGATCAGCCCGGGTAGGGCGTCATCAACTGGAAGTAGTTCCCGTCCGGATCGGCGAGGGTAGCGATGAACGTCCCCTCCATGCCTTCGAAGCTATAGGGCTCCGCGATCACGGTCGCGCCGGCCGCCTTCATCTTCTCGAACTCGCCCTGGACGTCGTCGGTCTCGATGTTCCAGATGAGCCGTCCCGGCGCGGCGTTCTTGCCGTGCACTTCGCTATGCGGACCGACGGACATGAACCCCTGCCCGATCTGCCAGCCGACGTACCCGCCCTCGTCCATCGCCGGTTCGCCGAACAGCTTTCGGTAGAAGGCCGCCAACGCGGGCGCGTCCTCGGACCCGATGAGGATGTTGTTGAAGTTCATGCCTGCCTCCTGCTCTGTGGCTGCCTTGCCTTCATGCCGTGAGGATGGCAATCCGGCCATCCACCGGTCCGACATCGTCATAACGCTCGGCGTGCGCGACGCCGACCTCAGCTGCGCCAAGCCCACGGGCTGCCGCGTCGGTGATGAACAGGTACGGCTTCTCGCCGACCTGTGATCGGACCGTGTTCTTCAGCAGCCGATGGGCGAGCGTCACGGACGGGCCGAGCAGATCGCTGCCGAGACCGACCGGCTGGCGGACGGACTGGCCGCGATGGAGGACCACCTTCAGGTCGAGGTAGACCACCACCGGGCACGCCGTACAGACGTGATCGTGTTCCGGGATGGCCCGCGTCCGGGCGGCGATGAACTCGCCGTACATCGCGTTGATCCGGACCAGGACCTCGTCGCCCCGGTCATCGAGGCGCGCCGCTGGGGCGGCGGCGAACACGGCGTCGCCTTCGAGCTTGACGACGTCGAAGTCCGGCTCGAGGCCGGTGACCACCGAGCCCAGCAGGTCGCCGAGGATCTTGTACGCGGCCGGGACGCCCTCGCTGAAGTCGAGCCCGTGCTCGAGCTCGACACCGTTCATGAACCCGGTGTATCCCGTGATGTCGGCGAGGAGCAGGTAGCGCTCGCCGGCGTCGGGATCGTCAGGGCGCGTGTCCATGGCAGCAGCATGCACCTTCGCGCGACGGCGCGTCCGGTCACGGACGGGCTGGCTAGGATAAGGCCGTGTGTTGCCTCATCTCGACGCTCTTCCTGTTCGGACCGCGGGCCGCCATCGTGGTCTGGTGGCTGCTCCAGCCGGCGCGCTGGGCGGCAGCGTTCGACACCGTCCTGTGGCCGATCATCGGTGTGGTGCTGATGCCGTGGATGACGCTGATGTACGTCATCGTCGCCCCCAACGGGCTCGACACGATCGACTTCATCTGGGTCGCTATCGGGCTGGCCATGGACGTCTTCACGTGGGCCGGCGGCGCCTACACGAACCGCGAACGCTTCCCGACGGCGACGGCCTGACCGCCGCGTCCGCGCGAAGCGAGCCAACGAGTCCAGCCTGATGCCCGAGAACGTACTGGACCTGACCGGTGAGGCAGCTCTCTATCGGGCGCTCCGGCAGTTCTGGCATCCGGTCGCGTGGGCCGACGAGCTCACCGACAAGCCCCTCGCCGCCCGTTTGCTCGACGAGCCCCTCGTGCTGGTCCGCCTGGCCGGTGAGGTTCGGGCGTTCAAGGACCTGTGCGTCCACCGCGGCACCGCGCTCTCGCTCGGGTGGGTCGAGGATGGCTGTCTCGTCTGCCCGTACCACGGCTGGACGTACGACCCGGGCGGGGTCTGCACCCGGATCCCGTCGAGCCACGGGACGAACATCCCGCGCAAAGCGCGCATCACGCCCTACGCGGCCGTGGAGCACGGCGGCTTGATCTGGGTCTGCCTGGGCGAGCCCAGCCTGCCGCTCCCCGAGTTCCCCGAGTGGCCCGACGACACCTACCGCAAGATCAAGATCCCACAGTACGACTGGCACTGCAGCGCCGCGCGACGGGTGGAGAACTTCGTCGACTTCAGCCACTTCGCCTGGGTCCACGAGGGCATCCTCGGCGACCGCTCGAAGCCGGAGATCCCCGACCACGACGTCTTCCGGACCGACACGACGCTCTGGTTCCGGCTCGGCATCGAGGAGCCGGCGACGGACGTGAAGGGCGACCAGCCTACCGGCGCCGATGGCGCGAAGATCCAGCGCGAACCCTCGCACTACACGATCTCCATGCCGTTCACCGTCCGCCTCGACCAGCCGCTGGACGACGGCCGCCACTTCGTCCTGTTCGTCGCGTCCTGTCCGCTGTCGGCCAAGGTGACCCGCAACTTCACCTGGAACGCGCGCAACTACGACCTCGATCCGGCGCGGGACCAGGGGTTCGTGGACTTCCAGCAGGTCATCCTCGAGCAGGACCGGGTCGTCGTGGAGTCACAACGGCCCGAGGAGCTGCCCATCGACCTCTCCGAGGAGCTCCACATCAAGGGCGTCGACCGCGCCTCGATCGACTACCGACGCTGGCTCGGCGAGATCGCGGCCACCGAGCGGGCGGTGTCCCGCTAGACGCGCGCCCTACGTCCGAGGGTCCGGCCAGTTTCGGTCCGGGAACATCGCCCGCGCCGACTCGAGCAGCTCGTCAAGGTCGTCACCCGTCCAATCGGGGCTCGGCATTTCGTGTGCCTCGACCTGTTCCTCGCTCATCTCGGAGATCGAAAGGTCGTAGTGGGTCTCCTCCTCGACCGATCGCAGGTATCTCGTCTCCCACACGAGCGACGCGTCCGCGATGATGCCGCCACGGACGAGCGCACGAATCGTCTCCCCGATAAGGACGTCGGCCGACGGGTGCGAGACCGTTGCCGCCGGTCGGACCCGGAGTTCTAGGAATACCGGGGTCTCGATCGGCATCTTGGGTCGAAGTTCCTGACCAAGGAGAGACTCCACGAGAGTCGTACCTGTTGGATCATCGGGACGGCTGGGTGGTAGGCCTTCGACCACGACCTCGACCCGCCGCGGGGGATGGCTCGTGCCAGCCTCGCCGTCGTCGCTCTCGCGTGGTTCGTACTCCTCCTCGGTTGCCTCGTCTGGCCGACTGGCGACGACCACTCGGTTCCAGACGTCGTCTGACATCATCAATTGCCAGACGCCGCGCAGGACGAAGCGGAAGCGCGGGTCGCGAGCCGCCTGAGCCTCGACCAACCCGATCACCCGGGATCCGTTCGCAGATAGGAAGTCCTCAATCGGGCCGGCCGCGAGCAGCGGAATGGTGTCGTCGGGTGCCCGGGCCACCAACTCCAAGAGTAGTGGCCAAGCATATTCAGGAGCCTCCCGAATGAGCTCGTCAAGGACGGACCATGACCAGTGCAGGTCGCCGTCCCGTCGTCGCATCTGGACGATGTAGCCGTCGACGATCGCGTTCTCGAGGGTCGAGAGCGGGCGTTCAGTCACGTTGTTGTCTTCCCCCACGGTTGGCTACGGATACGTCGCGAGGACGTCCAGGAAGAGCTCCCAGAAGCGGTCGGCGTCGACCGCGACAGCGACTTCGGCGTTCGGGGGCGGGCCGGCTTCGTTCATGCCGTCGCCTTCGACGACCGGCGCCAGGCCTTCGGGCAGACGGAAGGTGGCCGGATCCAGCCGACGCCCATCGCACAGGGTCATGCCCGCCGTGTGTGAGCCGGTCAGCTCGATGGCCACGTGCATCGGTTCGAAGGTCAGGATGTCCGGCGCCGCCAGCGCCGCGACCGCCAGCGGATCGTGCATCGCGCCGCCGTCGAGGCCCGAGTACTGGCCCTCGCCGTGGGCGTAGAAGTCGAGCATGTCGGCGACGTGGGTGGTCGTCGCCTTGCCCATCGAGCGGATCTGATCCCGACGCGAGCGGACGGCCAGCACCTGGCGCGTCACGTTCAGGCCGATCATCTTGATCGGGATCCCGCTGGTGAAGACGACGTGCGCGGCGTCCGGGTCGGCCCAGATGTTGAACTCGGCCGCCGGCGTCACGTTGCCGAACGTCAGCGAACCGCCCATCAGGCTGATCTGCTTGATGCGCGACGGGAGCGTCGGGTCCTTGATCAGCGCCGACGCGATGTTGGTCAGCGGCCCGACCGGGATCAGGTGCAGGTCCGGCACGTCGTGCGAGCGATCGAGGATGAAGTCGACGCCGTGCTGGTCGAGGATCGCGACGGTGGGCGGGGAGAGCGTCGGGCCGTCGAGTCCGGACTCGCCGTGGACCTCGGGCGCGTAGCTCGCCTCGCGGACCAGCGGCCGCGGCATGCCGGCCGCGATCGGGATGTCGGTCAGCTCGGCGAACTCGACCGTCTGGCGCGCGTTGCGCGTGGTGTTGGCCAGCGACGCGTTGCCGTGGACCGTGGTGATGCCCCGCAGGTCGAGGGTGCGGGCGGCCAGCAGGATGGCCTGCACGTCGTCGTGCCCGGGATCGCAATCGATGATGGCGGCGATGCTCTTGCTCATCGGTCGATGCTAGCGGGTCTCAGCCGAGCCTCGCGAGCCGATCGGATGAGCGCGCATACTGCCGTCGCCAACGCCGTCCACGATCAAGGGGGGACGTCCGACCATGGCGACGCGCAACCGGCTCACTCGACCAGCGCTGGTCGTCCTGGCGCTCAGCCTCGCGCTCGTCAGCGGCTGTAGCAAGGCCAGCACCTACAGCGACGACCTGGTTCGCGCAGCGCAGGCGTTCGTCAACGACGTCAAGCCCATCGGCAAGTCCACGGACGACATCGTGAAGATGGCTCGTGGCATGTCCGCCGATGACGAAGCCGCCGCCGCGCTGATCCGCTCCTGGATGGCACCGCCGCGGACGCTCTCGAGCCGCGTCGAGGACTCGATCGCGAGACTGGCCCAGAAGCTGGGCCTCGATCCGTCCGAGGAATCCAAGGTCAGAGACATCGTGATCGACGCCACGTGCTCATCGATCGGCGACGCCGTCGATCCAGGGCAGGGGCCGGACGTCGCCGGCGCGCTCGCGGACGCGACCGCATCCGCCTTCTCGGAGCGGGCGAGCGCCGAGGAGCTGCTCGAAACGGTCGCCGATATCTGGCAGGACGTCGAGGACGGCGATGTCTTCGGCCTCTCGATCATCGCGTCGGTGACGCTCTGTTCCGAAGTCCTCTGATGCGACGGCCGGGGCCGATCACGATGGCCACGCTGCTGATCATCGTCTTGGCCGCCTGCAGCGTGCCCGTGCCGATCCAGTCACCCTCCGCGACCCCGACGGCGATACCGTCCAACGCCCCTTCCGACGCCCCGTCCGATGAATCGACGGAGTCCGTCGCCGAGACACCGCCGGTCGACGCGACCGATCTTCGCTTCAGTTGCGGTGGTCTTCCCTTCGCGTCCGATCTGCTCACCGGGCCACCCGGCACGGACGAGCAGGCTGCGGACCCGGCCGCGGCGGCGCTTCGAGCGCACCTCAGCAGTGGCGGAGCGGAGGTCGATTTCCTGCCGGCCACGGGTTGGTACCTCGTCGCCAAGGACGGTCCGGTCGCGGAATACATCGCGCTGGACGACCGGGGCGGGGTGGTCTCGGTCTCCCTGGAGCTGCAGGGGTCAACCTGGCACGTGACCGGCTGGGGCCAGTGCCAGCCGCGGGCGGTCCTGGGGCCTGGGCTCGGACCGGCCGAGTGGGCGTTCGATCCTGCGCAGCCGCGCCCAGACGCCTCGACGCAGGTGTTCGATGCCTTGGTCACGGAGCTTTCGTGCAACAGCGGTCAACCGGCCGATGGCCGGATCGTCGGACCGGAGATCATCCGGACGGCCGACCAGGTGCTGGTGATCTTTGCCGTCAGGCCTCGTCCAGGGGCGCACGACTGCCCATCCAACCCCTCGACTCGCGTCCGCGTCGACCTGGGCGAGCCAGTCGGCGAGCGGGCCCTGCTCGACGGTGGCCGGTTCCCTCCCGGCGATCCGTCAGAGCCGACGGTCTGAGCTCTCGTTCGTTGGCGTAGATTCGGCCGCACTCGCCACCCAGAGGCCACATGACGTCGACGGCCCTCCGACGCATCGGGACCGCGTTCATCGAGATGTCGCCGCGCGCCCGGCTGTGGTCCGCGCTGACCATCGTCCTGCTGATCACGGCGACCTACGTCCTCGTCTACGTGACCGGCGGCGTCCGCTTCGCCTACCTCCACTTCATGTACGTGCCAGTCGTGCTGGCGGGGTTCGCGTTCGGCGTCCCGGGTGGCGTGCTGGCCGGAATCGCGGGCGGGGTGGCGCTCGGGCCGATCATGCCGATCGACACCTCCACCGGCGAGCCCCAGCTCGCCATCAACTGGCTCTACCGGACCGCGTTTTTCGTCCTGGTCGGTGCGCTGGTCGGGGTCTGGGCGCAGATCCTGCGGCGCCACCTCCGCGAGCTGCGGTGGCTGCACGAGCACCACGAGGAGACCGGGCTCCTCAACATGTCCGGGCTGACCAAGCAGCTTGACCTGCTGATCCGGACCCGCGCCACGCCGACGACCTACCTCGTGTCGATCACCCAGCTGAACGCGTTCCTCGAGATCCAGAACACCTTCGGCGCCGACTTCGGGATGCGCGTGCTGGCGCACGTCGTCGAGCGGGCGCGGAGCCTGATCCCGCCCGGATCGTTGATCGCGCTCGTCCAGCCGGACCGCATCGCCATCGTCATCCCGGGGAGCGAGGCCAGGCGCGTGACCCGCGGCAAGGTCGAGCAGGCCGTGCGCGACTCGTACGTCGTCGATGGGGTGCCCGTCCACGTCGATGCCAGCGTGGGCGTGGCGCTGTACCCGGCCCACGGCAGCAGCGCGGACGAGTTGCTCCAGAAGGCCAGCATCGCGATGCACTGGGCGGAGACCAGCAAGTCGCCGGTCTCCGTCTACGACGTCGCGAACGACAAGACCAGCCGCGACAACCTCATCCTGCTCGGCGCCCTCCACGACGCCATCGAGCGCGGCGAGCTCGAGGTCTGGCATCAGGGCAAGCTCCGGCTCGAGACCGGCGAGATCGCCGCCACCGAGGCGCTCCTCCGCTGGCGGCACCCCGAGCGCGGCTACGTGTCGCCGGGCAGCTTCGTCCCGCAGGTCGAGGAGACGATGCTCATCAACCAGGTCACCCACACCGTGATCGCCGCGGCGTTCGGCCACGCCCGACGCTTCCGCGACGCCGGCTATCCGCTCCGCGTCGCGGTCAACCTGTCCGTCCGCAACCTGCGCGACCGAACGCTCCTCGAGTCACTCGACGAGCACCTGCGCGTGAACGGGCTCGACCCGGCCGAGATCGAGCTCGAGATCACCGAGAGCGCCGTGATGGACGATCCGGAGCACTGCATCCGGCTCATCTCCGTGCTCCGCGACCGCGGGTTCGGCATCGCCATCGACGACTTCGGCGTCGGGCAGTCGTCGCTCGCCTATCTCCGCAAGCTGCGGGTCTCGGCCCTGAAGATCGACCAGGACTTCGTCAAGACCCTCATGACCGACGCCGAGAACCAGACCATCGTCCAGGCGATCATCGGTCTCGCCAACTCGCTCGGCCTCCAGACCATCGCCGAAGGTGTCGAGGACGAGCGGTCCATCGAACTCTTGCGCGCTTGGGGCTGCACGTACGCCCAAGGCTACGCGGTCCACAAGCCGGCGCCCGCCGACGACCTCATCACGTTCCTCGACGGTCGTCGGATCGAGGCTTCACGCGTGTAGCTCGCCTGGCGGCCAGCAGTCGAGGGTCGGGCGCAAATTCGTTCAGCTCGGGGTAATCGACCGTTAGGCGTGCTGCTGAAAAGCATCCTCTCGGCAGGATGCTGATTGACAACGGTGTAGTGCTATCCGCTTCGCTTGAGACCCTCAAGGTTGACCGACGCGACGCTTGACCGAGTCACGCGTACTTGGATCTCCTCTTGGATTGTCACGACAACATCCGGTTCGAAATCGGCCTCTGGCGGACTTCTGTCTTCGCCGATCGTCCAGCGGAGCCAGCTGGCCTCGTCGCCGAGGACGATCCAAGAGATGGCGGACGGGAGCGAGAGTACCCACGCCTGCGAACTCTCGTACGCGAGGGCCAGCTCTACGGCGAGGCGATTTGTTGGAGCTGTCAGCGAAAGCTCGCGGGCTAATTCCCAAGAGTCCATCGGCAGGAGGACGTGCGTGGGCTCCATCCCGTGCCTCGTAATCGCCGCCATGGCACGCTGAACTCGTTCAACGATGCCTCCTCGAGGCATTCCGCGCCCGCGCCTCGTTCGCAGCAGAGACATCAAGAGCTCAGTCTCAATCGAAGACAGACGTGAACCCGCGTGCTCGCCAATCGAGTCGAGGCCATATACATCGTCATCGACCAGGAATCGCTTCGGCATTCGTAGTGTGACGTCGCGTGTCGTCATGGCCTGCTCGACCGATGTGAACCCCAACGCCCCTGCGTTAGAAAGCATCGACCTGGGGAACTGACTCTCGGCCTGGCGCTGAGCGCTGATCACGATTCGGAGTACTCGCTCTACGTCCACCGGTCTCGACCGAATTTGCTCTGCTTCGGCGGCCTCAAACGATCGAATCGCGGCGCGAACGAATTCAAGCGCGGCAGGCACGCCCGACTCGTATCCAAGCCTGTTCGCGATGCCCGTTTCGCCGAGTTCCTCTTCACCAATCGCATTGAGTTCGCGTTGCCGATGACGCACTGCCTGTCCGAGACGCTGCTCCAACCCTCGGCCTGATACGGGACGGGCGGCCAGCAGCAGAAGGAGGACCCGCAAGAGGTCCGACTCCGTGTCAATCACCTGGACCCCGTCGTGTTCATGACCCCGCAGGACCCGCCACGAGAGATCTACAGCCGACGTTCCCTCCAGGTATCGGATGGCGGCGGTGACGAGTTCTCGAGGGGAGCCCGCACCAATGAGGGGTTGGATCCAGCCTTCGGGATTCACGAGGCGATCGTCGCGGGCAGCGCGCACGGCCTCCCATAGGACCGGAACCAAGTAGTCCTCAAAGACAGGCGCGCTATCCGGAACGTTCCCGTCGATCATTCCTCGGCGGCTCGCCACGCCGAGAACGCTTCCGAATAGGTGTCAAAGTCGCCGGTTTCGATCGTGGCAAACATGAGATTCGCAAGGCAGGTCCGCGTGACAGCGCGAGCCTGCGTCAACAGGTCCAGCTCAACAGGTCCAGGCTCGTTGCGCGCAAGAGATGGGATGACGAGCCAGAGGGCCTCGGTCAGGTGGCGCCATGACCGGTCGAGAAGCGCAGTTCTTGTTGGTCCACTCGGTGCCGACTGGAACGCGATCGAATACATCAGTGGGTAGAGATTCAGCAGTTGAAAGTAGGCGGGAGCTCTCCACCGAACGGCTCGCCTGGCAATGCGAATCGGAAAGTAGGCCAGTCCATAGACGTCATCGACGACGGACGCACGCGGACTCGCCTCGATCAAGCGTCCGAGCGACTGCTGAATTCGCGAAAGAGGACTCCGAGGCGTGGCCAAGCCGATATTCAGTAGTTCGGGGGTTAGAGTATCGACAACGTTCGACCACACTGCTGCGTAGCTCTCGAGTCCGGCTTCGTAGGCAGCTAGGACCCCAACGAGCTCGGTTCCGCCAGTCGGAAGAGCATCCATCGCCAACCGGTCCAAGGCGTCAAGCAATTCCGCAAGAGCGCTAGCATCGCCACGTGTGTCCACACGAAGCGCCGACAAGAGCGCGGACCGGACCTCGGCAGGAACCTCCGTGTCGGACCGCGCGAGCAACTGGTCCGGTCCGACCTCTCGGGTCAGGGGCAGCGACAGGGAGAGTGCGACCCCTGAGATCGAGGCGCGAGTCAAGGCTAAGTCGAGGGTGGCTAGATTGACATCCGAGAGGCGGCCTGACTGTCGGATTCGTATGTGCTGCATGCCCATGTCTCTCGGCTCGGGAAACACCCATAGGTCGGCGGTCATCCCTCGCCGACCGGCGACGTCAGCCAGGACGATCTGCCCAAATCGTTCGATGACATCTTCACTGGCTTGGCGGGCGGCCTCCTTGACAAACGCTTGGTGAGCCATTCGCAGGAATGCTCCGGGGACCGACATGGCGACTGACGCACCGACGCCAATCGCAGCTGTGGCGAACCAGAGAAACGCAACGGATGTGGCTACAAAGCCGATCCAAGTTGACCAAGCTGAGTGAGCGGATGAAACAAGTACCGCGAGCCCGACAAGCCCGGTCACGATAAGACCCGAGCGCAACGCGAGCATGAACGGTCGCCCTGCCGACCCCGCCGTAGCAGAAAGTGGCGTACGAGCGGCAACTTCGAGACCAAAGACGACTAGCGCCACCGACAAGCCAAGCACGGTTGCTTGGACCTGCCACAGGGTCCTGAGGTCCTCTGCGGATGGGGACAGAGGCGAAGGGCCCATCACCGTGGCGAATACAAATGCGCTTGCAATCGGCAGAAGTGCGAACAGAACTGTAGGTCCGGGCCATGCATCGAGCCAACGGCCTATGGTGCTTCGCCTCGCCCCCTCGCGAAGGTTGGCCCGCGAGATCGCCGCTCGACGGAGCGAGGTCCGAGGCGCCCGCCCCCAGACGAATTCAGGTACGTGACGTCCGAGTAGGTTCGTGGCTCGCCCAAACGGCGAAGACGGACTCACAAGGAGCCCGTCTTCAATGCCTGGACTATGTCGTCTAGCTCAGCTGCAGCCGGAGGTGCTCCCGCAGTTGAGGCACTTGTAGCAGCTGCCGTTGCGGACCATGATCGAGCCGCAGTCGGCGCAGCTGGGGGCGTCGGCCTGGGTCTGGAAGCTGACCTTGGTGTTGCCCAGGTTCAGCGTGATCGTCCCCGCCGAGTTGCCGGCCTTCCCGTTCCCTTCGGTCGCGTGACCGTTGGTGGCATGCCCGTTGGTCGCGATGACCGCGAGCTCCTCCTTCGGTGCCGCCGTCTCGGGCGTGGCCATGACCGCGGTCGCCTTCGGCGTGTCGGTGTCGGCCGCCTTGGTCTCGGGCGCCGGGGTCACCGGTGCGTCCGCGACGGCATCGATGCCGGGGGTCCCGCCGATCGGGGCGTTGACCTCGAACGGGTTCGCCTCGACCACAGCTGAGCGGTCGATGAGGCCGAGCATCGCCTTGTCGTCGTCCGACAGGAACCGCGACCCGAGCCACCGGAAGATGTAGTCCACGATCGACTTGGCGATCGGGATCTCCTGGTTGCCGGTGAAGCCGCTCGGCTCGAACCGGACATGGGCGAACTTGTTGACCAGGTCGCGCAGCGGCACGCCGTACTGGAGCGCCACCGAGACCGTGGTGGCCAGGCTGTCCATGAGTCCGGAGACCGTGGAGCCCTCCTTGGCCATCTTCATGAAGATCTCGCCTGGGGTCCCGTCCGGGTAGAGCCCGACCGTGATGTAGCCCTCGTGGCCGGAGATCTCGAACTTGTGCGTGACCGCCGAGCGCTCGGCCGGGAGCCGGCGTCGATGCGGCAGGTTGGCTTCGGCCTGCGCCTTGGCCAGCTGCTTCTTGAGCTTCTCGACGACCTCGCTGTCGATGGTGTCGGCCGTGTCGCCGTCCTTCTTCTTCGACGTGGACAGGGGCTGGCTGCGCTTCGAGTTGTCGCGGTAGACCGCGATGGCCTTGAGGCCCAGCTTCCAGCCCTCGAGGTAGACCTTCTCGATCTCCTCGGCCGTGGCGGCCTCGGGCATGTTGACGGTCTTGCTGATGGCGCCGGAGATGAACGGCTGGATGGCGCCCATCATCCGGACGTGGCCCATGTAGTGGATGGACCGCTCACCGTTGGCCGGCTTGAACGCGCAGTCGAAGACCGGCAGGTGCTGGGGCTTGAGGTGCGGGGCGCCCTCGATGGTCTCGCGCTCCATCAGGTAGGCGAGGATCTCCTCGACCTGCTCGGCGCCGTAGCCGAGCTTGCGCAGCGCGGCCGGGACGGTCTGGTTGACGATCTTGAGGAAGCCCTCGCCGACCAGCTTCTTGTACTTGATGAGCGCGATGTCCGGCTCAACGCCCGTGGTATCGCAATCCATCATGAACGCGATGGTCCCGGTGGGGGCCAGCACGGTCACCTGGGCGTTGCGGTAGCCGTACTGCTCACCCAGCTGGAGCGCCTCGTCGAAGACCTGGGTCCCGAGCCGGGCGAGGTCCTTCGGCACGCCGGCCGTGGGGATGTTGTAGGCGGCCGTGCGGTGCTTCTTGATGACCCGCAGGAACGGCGCCTCGTTCTCCTTGTACGACGCGAACGGGCCGCCGTGATCGCGGGCGATGACGCTCGACTGGCGATACGCCTCGCCGTGCATGATCGCGGTCAGGGTGGCGGCGAAGTTCCGGCCCTCGTCCGAGTCGTAGGCCAGGCCGCGGCTCATCAGCAGCGCGCCGAGGTTCGCGTAGCCCAGCCCGAGCGGGCGGAACTTGTGCGAGTTCTCCTCGATCTGCGGCGTGGGATACGAGGCGTTGTCGACCAGGATCTCCTGGGCGGTGAGGGTCAGCTTGGCGGCGTAACGGTAGGCGTCGCCATCGAACTCACCGTCGTCGCGGACGAACTTCATGAGGTTCAGGCTGGCCAGGTTGCAGGCGGTGTCGTTGAGGAACATGTACTCGGAGCACGGGTTCGACGCGTGGATCCGGTCCGTGTTCGAGCTGGTGTGCCAGTCGTTGATGGTGGTGTCGTACTGGATGCCCGGGTCGCCGCACAGGTGGGCGGCCTCGGCCATCTTGCGGAACAGGTCGCGCGCCTTGTAGGTGTCCATCGGCGCGCCACCGACGACGGCATGCGTGGTCCACTCGCCATCGTCCACGACGGCCTGCATGAACGCGTCGGTCACGCGGACGCTGTGGTTGGCGTTCTGGAAGAAGACGGAGCCGTAGGCCTCACCGGTGAAGCTCGGGTCGTAGCCGGCCTCGATGAGCGCCCAGGCCTTCTGCTCCTCGTGCGCCTTCGAGTCGATGAACTCCTCGACGTCCGGATGATCGGCATCGAGGATGACCATCTTGGCCGCGCGCCGGGTCTTGCCACCCGACTTCACGACGCCGGCGAAGGCGTCGTAGCCCTTCATGAAGCTGACCGGCCCGGAGGCCGTGCCGCCGCCCGCCATCTTCTCCTTGGAGGAGCGGATGGTGGACAGGTTCGAGCCGGCGCCGGAGCCGAACTTGAAGAGCATGGCCTCGGTCTTGGCGAGGTCCATGATCGAGGACATCGTGTCCTGGACGCTGTTGATGAAGCAGGCCGAGCACTGCGGGCGCGGCTCGATCCCCACGTTGAACCAGACCGGCGAGTTGAACGCCATCTTCTGGTGGACGATCAGGTGGGTGAGCTCCGCCTGGAAGGCCTTGAGGTCTTCGTCCGTGGCGAAGTAGTGCTGGCTCTCCGCCCAGCCCGCGATGGTGTTGACGACGCGGTCGATGAGCTGCTTGACGCTGGTCTCGCGCTCCGGCGTCCCGAGGTGGCCGCGGAAGTACTTGCTGACGACGACGTTGGTGGCCAGCTGGCTCCAGAAGTCGGGAACCTCGACGTCCTTCTGCTCGAAGACGCTCTTGCCGGTCTCGTTGGCGATGCCGGCGGTCCGGTACTCCCAGGTGATCTCGTCGTAGGGATGGACGCCCGGGCGGGTCCAGCGGCGCTCGAAGGTCAGGCCCTTGGCGCGCGTCTTGCCGTCGGCCTCGGTGCCATCGAAGGAGGCGCCGTACGGGCCGGCATGGCGGCCCCGGGTCCGGGTGGAGGTGCTGGGCGCTGTGCCGGCGGTGTCCGCCTTGGCCTTCGCCGTCTGATCCTTGACCGCCACCGTGGAGCCATTCCCTCGAGCCATCGACCTCTCCTCGTCCTCTCCATCACGGCGTCCAGCCGTGATCCGTTCGCGGTGTCCCACCGCGGTTGCCTGCGTCGCTTGGGCACTGACTGGGTGTAGCTGCGACGTTCCCCCGTTGCGTCGTCTTGCCGAGGGGTCCTGGGGGCCGATCCGGACCGGCGGGCATCTGCCGGTGGGGGTCGTATCGGGCGTCTCGGTGTGAGCAGGCGACCCCATGAACGATACGCCGGTGGCGTGGGCCAGTCAAGCCCGAAACCACAATATCTAGTGGTACGTTCGGGTGGCGCGTCGCAACATGTGGTGGTTTCGGCGGCCAGCGGCATTTCCACGCTCAGGCGCCGATCGTCCACGCTCAGCGGCCGTTCGTCCACGAGGGAGTGGCGGTTGTCCACCGCGGGCCAGGGGCTTGTCCACGGGTCGTGCACATCGTGCCATATCGCACAAGTGTTCGGTATACGGCGTCGAGAGCTGAGGTCAGCGGGCGCGCGCCCGTCGGCGGTGGCGCAGTAGCCAGGTCGTCGCCGCGAGGTAGTCGGCGGACTCGTGGATGGCCCATCGATCCTCGTCGGTCAGCGGCCGTCCAGGCGGCGCTTGGATCTGCTGGACGACGGGCGCATGTGGGTCGAGGTCGCGGATGAGGTCGTGGAGTCGGCCGCCGTGTCTGGTCCGCTGGCGAGGGACCACCAGGTCATCGTCCGACCACGAGATGGACAGCGGCAGACGCCGGAGGCCATCGACGACGGAGAACACGCTCCGGCGGTCGTAGTCGTTCGGCGCATCCAGCGGCGTGCCACCGACCTCCTCCGCGATGAGCACGTCGTTGCGCTCCGCCCGGAGGGTGGCGCTCGAGGTCGTCGCCAGGTCGTCGTACCAGGCCGCGACGTCGAAGACGGGGTTCAGCGCGAAGCCCGCGGCGAAGACCGTGGGATGGGTGCCGAGCATCAGGACGGCTTCGAGAGCGCCCATCGACAGGCCGCCGGCGTAGATCCGATCCCGGTCGATCGGGACGGTGCGACCGACGGCCTCGATCCAGGTGGCGACGTCGCTCACGACCCCTGCGTACCCGAGCGAGCAATTCGCGACCGATCGGTGGTGGCCGTCGGCTTGGAGGATCGCCACGCCGAGCGTCGCCGCCGCGCCCGACCAGCCGAGATGCGATGCGGCTCGAAGGCCCTCGTACCCGCCGGCGTAGTCCTCCGCCACGGTCCAGGCGAACGGGTGTGGCGCGAAGACCAGCGGGATGGGCTCGGTCCCGATGAATGGCGGCAGCCGGAGCATGCCGCGCTGTGTCGACCCGTCGAGCGGTGAACGGATCTCGACGGGGACGCTGCGGTCGACCTCTGCCGGGGGTTCGCTCGAACTCGATGACTGGCGGCCCGTCATCGTCGGTCTGGCGCGGTGATCCAGTCCAGGACGACGGTCAGGCTCTCGACGGTCACATCGGCGTGACCGAGTGACGCGAGAGATCCGGCCGATTCGGATCCGTCCGCATGGCCGTGCACGCCGACCACCGTCAGCCCGGCGGCCGCGGCTGCTTCGACACCGGCGGAAGAGTCCTCGAAGGCGATCGCGTCGTGGGGTTCGACGCCCAGCTGCCGACAGGCCTCTACGTAGACCTCCGGCGCGGGCTTGGGGCGCTCGACGTCCTGCGCCGTGACCACGGCAGCAAAGCAGTCGCGCAATGCGATCCGCTCCAGGGCCATTTCGACCAGGTGGCGGTCACTGTTCGATGCGACGGCCAGTGGGAACCATGCCCCCAGTCGATGGACGAGCTCGACCGCGCCCGGCATGGCCGTCGTTCCGGTTTGGAAGGCCGTGCGAGCGCGATCGACGAGCTCGACCCGGAGCGCTTGCTGTGCCGTCGCCAGGCCGAGGCGTTCGGCATAGGCCCGAACGGAGTCGTCGATCGACCGACCACGGGTCGCTTCGGCGTCCGCCGGCTGGTAGGCCCCACCATGCGCCTCGAGGAGTGCGGTCTCGGCCTTGACCCACAAGGGTTCCGTATCGACCAGGAGCCCATCGAGGTCGAAGACGGCGGCCGCGAACCGCCCCGGCAGGGACGGTGGTCCCGCCGCCGGGTCACGCATGCCCGACCGACGCCCGCACCACATCCGATCCGCGAAGCGACTTGTATCGAGCGAACGCGTCGGCATAGGTCGATCGGTTTCGCGCATCCGGTTCGATCGTGGGTCCAGGACGGACGCAGCGGCGTATCGCAGCCTCGACGTCGTCATACACCCCCACGCCGATGCCGGCGAGCATCGCGACGCCCGTCGCAGCGGCGTCACCGTCGATCGCCCGGACGGGCAGGCCAAGGACATCGGCCTTGATCCGGTTCCACGTCGCGAGCCCCGCGTCGCCGCCGGAGATCCGGAGCTCCAACGGCCCGTGCCCGGCCGCGCGTAGGACGTCGATCTGGTCGCGGATCTCGAAGGCCACGCCCTCGAGCGCCGCCCGGGCGAGCACCGCCCGTCCGTGGCGGATGGAGAGGCCGGCCACGGCTCCCCGGAGGGTGGGATCAGAGCGCTCGCCGTCGCCCAGGATCGGCAGGACAAGGACACCGTCGGCACCGGCGGCGATACCCGCAGCCTCCCGGTCCAGGCGTTCGAAGTCCGCTGCCCGGGCGCGCCCGGAGCGGCCGCCATAGAGGAGGCCGGCGAGCCACGAGACCGCCGCCCCGGTGGTGTTGATCCCGGTCTCGGTGGTCAAGGACGGACCGACCACATGCGGATAGTGGGTGACTCGCAGCTCCGGGAGCGGCGCCGTGACGACGGTGTTCAAGCACGTCGAGGTCCCGGCCATCTCGCTGACGATCCCCGGTTCGATCACCCCGGCACCGAAGGCGCACGCCTGGCTGTCCGCGCCGCCGAGCACCACCGGGATCCCCGAAGGGAGGTCGACGCGAGCCGCGACGGTCGGTCGAAGGCCGCCGGCCACGGCAGAGGAGCTCTGCAGTCGCGGCATCCACGAGGCGGGCACCTCGAGGCTGCCAAGCAGCTCTGCATCCCAGGCTCGCGCGCCGATGTCGTACAGGAGGGTGGCCGCGGCATGCGATCCGTCCGTGGCGACCTCGCCGGTCAGGGTCAGCAGGGCCCAGTCCCTCGGTTGGAGGACGAGCGCAGCCCGGGCCCAAGCGTCCGGGTCGTGATGTCGGATCCATCGGAGCTTCGGAGCGATGTGGAAGGCCGCCGGGAGATGCCCGGTCCGCTCGTGCAGGGGGACATCACCCCACGCTCGGCGCAGATCCTCCGCCTCGGCGGTAGCCCGGTTGTCACGGTAGATCAGGCCGGCCGTGACGGGCCGATGACCGGCGTCGACGAGGACCACTGACGGGCACTGGCCGGTCAGCCCGATGGCATGGACCTTGCGCCGCGGCCCGAGCTGGGCGGCAAGCCTTGCCAGCACTCCGATCGTCGCGGCCCGCCAGTGACGCGGATCCTGCTCCGCCCAGCCCGGTCGTGGCGAGGTCGTCGGATATGACCGGCGGACCTCGAGCCGGCGGCGCCCATCGAGGTCGAAGGCCGCGGCCCGTGCGCCCGACGTGCCGACGTCGATGGCGATGAGGACATCACGCCAAGACTCGTCAGGCGGTTCGGTCCGCTCGTCACCTCGCACGGGGTCGCCTCGCATCGCCCCCGGCTACCGGAGGCTCCGCGGGAGCAGGTCCTTGTCGAAGATGTCGATGGGCAGGTGGAGGGTGACGCAGGCATTCGGCACGTCCACGACGCCGCTGACCTTCATCTCGATCGGCGCGACGCTGAGGATGGTGTAGGCCTGCTCCCCGGTGTAGCCGAAGCGCGTGAGGTAGTCGATGGCCCGCAGCATCGCCTCGCGCGTCGCGATGGTGCAATCGTTGGAGTGCTGTTCGTGGCCACGGAAGCAGAAGCCCGTGAAGACCAGGTAGCGATCGCCGAACTGCGGACGGAACGGACCGGGCTTGAAGATCGGCGTCTCGATGCCGTGGTCGGTCGCGCCGCCCTTGATGACGTCGACCCGGAGCCAGGTCGTGCCGTCCATCTCGATGGCGTTCCAGGTCGCCTCGCCATCACCCTCCGAGAAGTGCAGGTCGCCGACCGACAGCAGCCCGCCGTCGACGAAGACCGGGAAGTACGCCTTCGAACCCAGGGACAGGTCCTTGATGTCCACGTTCCCGCCGTTCTCGCGAGGCGGGACGGTCCGGGCGGCGGTCGCGAGCGCCTCGGTCGACGTGTTGCCGCGCAAAATGGCGTTCCGCGGGTCCGGGCCGTAGGCGCGCCCATCGGCGGTGAGCGCCGCCTCTCGCGTGTTCCATGTCTCGAGCAGTTCGTGCGACGGCGCGACGCCCAGGACGCCCGGGTGGGGGAGCGCCGGGATCCGGACACCCGGCACATGCCGGGATTCGGCGTAGGCGTTGCCCTTCATGTACCAGACCGACTTGAAACCGGCCGGGAACTGGTCCCGCAGCAGCCCGCCGATCTCCGGGATGATGCAGGAGTACCCCACGCCGCTCAGCGGCGCGATCTCGAGCAGGTCGACGACCAGCAGGTCCCCTGGCTCGGCGCCTTCGACGTGGATCGGTCCGGCCAGGGGATGCGTCCGCGACAGGTCGATGCCGACCACGTCGGCGACCGAGTCGTCGTCGAGCAGCTGGTAGTCGTCATAGCCCGGCGTCTCGAGGATCAGGTCCTCCCCGGGCCGCACCGTGACGAGGGGCGGGATCTCAGGGTGCCAGCGGTTGTGCCCGAGCTCCTGCTGCTGGGCGAGCGGCACGCCGACCTCGCACCGGATGCGCTGGGTGCCGAGGTCGCGGTCCTCGAATCGCGAGACGCCCGTGTTCCGACCATTCGCGAGTGCCATGCCTACGCTCCCGTTCGACTGCGGTCCCGGCAAGCCAGGACGGTCTGACTGCCCTACGACGATGTCTTCGGCTCGAAGCGGACCGACCGTCCGCCACGGTGCTTGAGGGCCAGCGCGCTGATCGCCTCCATCGCCACCCGCTGGGCGGCCGCCGCGGTGATCTCGGCGTGGTCATATGCCGGGCTGACCTCGACGATGTCGACGCCGGCGATGTCGACGGCCGAGACGACCTGCCGGACGGCCCGCAGGACCTCGCGCGTGCTCATGCCTCCGGGCTCCGGCGCCCCGGTCCCGGGAGCCGACCCGGGATCGATCACGTCGATGTCGACGGACAGGTAGATGAGGTCCGGCCCGTCGAGCGCCTCGGCGATGGCGTCGGCGATGACGGCTTCCGCGCCACGGTCCTCGATCTCGGTCAGCAGGTGCCAGCGCATGCCCTGCTCCTGCATCCAGGCGAACACCTCGGGGCTAGGCCAGTACCCGTGCAGCCCGACCTGGACGAAGTTTCGGCCGGCCACCGCGCCGGACTCGATGAGCCGGCGCATGGGCGTGCCGTGCCCGGACAGCTGGACCGGCTGGCCCCAGTTGGTGTCCGCGGTGTCGGCGTGGGCGTCGAAGTGGACGATGCCGATCGAGCGCGGTGCGTGGAATTCGGCGATGGCGCTGGCGCTCGGCCAGGTGATCGAGTGATCGCCGCCGAGGATGATCGGGATCGCGCCGGTCCGGCTGACCTCGCGGACCTTGCGATAGATCATCGCGTGACCACGATGGAGCCAGGCCGGGACGACGTTGGCATCGCCCGCATCGACGACGTCGAGCTCCTTGAACGGCTCGACCAGGTCGAGCTGGAGCGACGGGATGGACCCGGAGAGCGGCGTCGCCTGGCGGATGGCGCGCGGTCCGAAGCGGGTGCCGGGCCGGTACGCGGTCGAATCGTCGTACGGGGCCCCCACGATCGCGATGTCGGGCTGGCGCTCCATGAGGGCGCCCGCCTCAGGGACATAGGGGAGCTTCCCGAACGTCACCGGCCCGGAGTACGAGGGGAGATCGAACTCGTCGTAGACCGGGTAGTCGGCATCCCATGCATGCATCCGCCCGAAGGTCCCGACCTCGTCCGGTCCCGTGTCGTTCGCCACGATGTGCCTCCAGTCAGTCCGTCAGCTGGTCCGTTGTGGTGTCGCGGTCAGTCGCTGGGCTTCGTCACTGGCGCGCGGCGTCCATGAACCGCTTCACGCGGTCCGGGTCGACCGCGTTCCAGGTGTAGCCGTCGACCTTGAGGTCGCTGCCGACGATGCACCCATCGACCACGGCCAGGAACTCGGCGATGTTCCCGGCCTTCGAGCCGGTGTTCACGAGGACCGGCACGTCGGGATCCACGGCATCGCGGACCTGGCGCAGGGTGGCCACGTCCGGTTCGACCCCGGCCATCGGACCGGAGACGAGGATCGCGTCGGGCAGGCTCGACACCGAGACCGAGCGAGCCAGCGCACCGACCGTCCGGTCCCCGATGGGGGACGCGAACTCGGGGGTGATGTTCATGAAGATCCCGATGTCGGAATCGAGGCGTCGCCGCTCCCGCAGGAGGGCGCCGGCGTCGGTGGTCCAGAGGCCCATATCCGACTCGTACGCGCCGGTCGTGACCTCGCGCATGAAGGTCGCCCCCGTCGCCACCCCGATGGCCAGCGCCGCCCGCGCGTCCCACAGGAAGTCCACACCGAACGGCCGATCCGATGGGCGGAGCTCCGTGACCACCCGGGTCATCGCCGCCACGCCCTCGTAGCCCGCCTGGAACGAGTACGGCCGGTCGCCCTCATTGCAGAACATGACCGCGTCGACGCCGGCATCCAGGAGCACCTTGAGCCCACCCGCCACGCCGTCGACGAGACCGTCGACGCCCTTGTCGGCGTCGTAGAGCGGGGTACCCGGGAGCGGCGGCACGTGGGCCATGGCGATGATCGGCTTGCCCGTGGGGAACAGGTCGCGGAAACGGCTCATCCAACACCTCCAGAGGTCGGGGGTCGTGTCGTCACTTGACGGCACCGAACGTCAGCCCTTTGACGAGATAGCGCTGGGCCACCGCGGCCAGCACGATCATCGGGATCACGGCGAGGACGGCCGCCGCCGCCATCTCCTGCCAGCGGATCGCGGCATAGCCGCGGAAGCCCGCGATCGCGATCGAGACGGTCTGGGACTGCGCCTGGGTGAGCGACAGCGCGATCGTCACCTCGTTCCACATCGCGATCGCGATCAGGACGGCCGTCGCCGCGATGCCCGGGCCGGACAGCGGGACGTACACCCGGGTGAGGATCTGGAGGTCCGAGGCGCCATCGATCCTCGCCGCGTCGCCGATCTCCGCGGGCACCTCGACGAAGAAGGACTGGAGCAGCCACACGGCGAACGGGACGGCGAACACCTGGTAGATGAGGGCGAGGCCGATCTGCGTGTCGTAGAGCCCGATCTGGTGGTAGAGCACGTACATCGGGATCACGAACAGGAACTCGGGGGTCGCGTAGGCGAGCAGCAGCCACAGCATCAGGGCGCGTCGCGCGCGGACCCGGAACCGGACGATCGCGTAGGCCGCCGGGACGGCGATCGCGAGCGCCAGGCCGACGCCGAGGATCACCACGATCGTGCTGTTGAGGAACGCTTCCCCGATCCCCGCGGTCTTCCAGACCGTGAGGTACTTGCCGAAGTCCGGGACGTACAGCAGGTCCGGGGGCGACTTGAACGCCTCCCGTGGCGTCTTGGTCGAGATGACGACGAGCCAGTACAGCGGGAACAGCGTGATGACCGTGGCCAGGATCGCGACGAGGTACGCGGCGACGTCACCCGGTCGGGGCACGGACCGGCGCCGTCGGCGGGCCTGCTCGGCGGGCGTCACCGGAGGGTCTCCTGGGCCGCGCCAAGGCGCTGATAGACGAGCACCACGGCGGCGACGACGATCGCGAACAGCACCATGATCGTCATCGACTCGCTCATGTTCAGTTGCTTGAGCGCCGTGCGGTATGCCAGGGTCTGGATCGACTCCGTGACCTGGAGGGGGCCTCCGCCGGTCGTCCCGTAGATGATCGCGAACACCTTCAGGCAGTCGATCGTCCGGAAGAGCAGCACCACGAGGATCACCGGTCGGAGCAGCGGCACGACCACGTACCACAGCCCCTGCGGTGCGTTGGCGCCGTCGACCTTGGCCGCCTCGATCGGCTCCTGGGGGAGCGATTGCAGCCCGGCGAGGAGGACGATGAAGACGAACGCCGTCCCCCACCAGACGTCCACAAGGATCACCGAGGCCATCGCCATCGCCGGGTCACCGAAGAACCCGAGCGGACCGATACCGAGGGCATGCAGGCCGACGTTGACGATCCCAAGGGTGGGGTCGAGCAGGACCTTCCAGATGATGGCGACGATGATCCCCGACACCATCAGTGGGACCAGGAGGAGCGTCCGCAGCAGCTGTGCCCCGCGTCGGAGTCGATTGACCGCGAGGGCGAGCCCGAAGCCGGCCAGGAACTCGATCCCGACGGCGAAGACCGTGAACACGAACGTGTTCGCGAGGGCGGTCTGGAACGGGCCACTCGTCAGGGTGCCGATGTAATTGGTCAACCCGACCGGATTGAGGCGAGCACCCCAATTCCAGTCGAAGAAGCTCATCACGAACGAGAACGCGGTGGGGTAGATCGAGATCAGCCCCATCACCACGACCAGGGGGACCAGGAACCGGCCACCCCGATCCCGCGAGCGCGTGGCACTGATGGTGGCTCGCGCGCCAGGCGACCACCCGAGCGTGGGCCTCACGACGGCTCGGATGCGAGGCGATCACCCGCCACCGTCGCCCACCCCAGGATGGAGGTCCGGGGGAGACGACGATGGCGGGCGATCACAGGCGACACCGCCGGAGGAGCTCGGCGGCGACTACTTGGTGGCTTCGAGGAGCGCCGTGTTGGCGGCGGCACAGCTGGCGGTGGGATCACCGCCATTGGCGATGGCGAGCATCCCATCGGTGATGGTCAGCGCGGCGTTGGCGTCCCAACCGTCACGCATGACGACCGTGGTGCGTGCGGTCTGCATCGCCCCCTGGACCGTCGTGACGTACTCCGGGTTGAGGCTGCCGGTGTAGTCGGCGTTCTCGTATGCACTCAGCCGAGGAGCGCCACCGGTGGAAGCGCCGATCTTGGCCGTATTGAGGGCGTTGGTCATGTACTGGACAAAGAACCAGGCGGCGTCCTTGTGCGGCGCGTTCTTGGGGATCCCGAGACCCCACTCCCAGTAGGTCGTGAAGGACGGGTCGCCGGCGGTGACCGGCGGGAGCTGCGTGTAGCCGACCTTGCCGGCGACCGCTGACGTGGTCGGGTCTTCGAAGGTCGGGGAGAAGAGACTCGCGTCGATGTAGAACGCGGCCTTGCCCTGCGAGAAGAGGGTGACCGCATCGGGCCAGTCGATCGAGAACTTGTTCGCCGGACCGGCCGCGAGCAGTCGTGCCCAATCGGTCATGCCGGCGCAGATGGCCGGGTCGGTCAGGCGCGGCTTGTCCCACGCCCCGTCGTACCAGATGTTGTACGGCGCGGGCGTCTCTGCGGCGCCCCATCGGTTGGCGACCAGGCCCTCCATCTCGGGGACCACGAGGCCCGAGCGGATACCGCGGACCACCGAACCGACGACGCCGTCGGCCGCGCCCTGCTCGGTGATCTGCGCGGCAGCGGCCGTCAGCTCGTCCATGGTGGCCGGCACCTTCCCGCCCAGGTACTTGTCCACCAGGTCCTTGTTATAGAAGAGGATGTAGGTCTCGAAGCTGATCGGGATCCCGTACAGCTGGGCGGCCGGATCGCCGGCGGGGTAGGTCGCAGGCACCAGGAAGTTCTTCGGGAAGTCCGCGAGGTCGTAGTCGGGCGCGGTCTTGGCCGGATCGTTCAGGTAGGGGTCGAGGGGTTCGATCGCGTCGGCGTTGAACTGCGAGAAGGCGATGGAGTCCATCGACAGGAAGTACGCGTCGGCCGTTCCGTTCGGGGCGCGAACGACTTCCTCCTGCTTATCCATGTACAGGTCCTCGGGATAGGCCTGGACGTCGACCGTGATCCCGGTGTCAGCCGTGAACTGCTCGAGGATCTTGTTCATGCCGTCGGTCCACGGAGCCTGGTCGGCAAGGAACGTGATCTGCGTGCCGCTGTACGCCTTCCAGTCGAAGGCCCCCGCGGCGCTGGCGTCGGGCTTGGATCCTTCGGCCGGCACGGAGGTCGGAGTGGTTACAGTCATTTTGATCGCATTTTCTGTTGGCCGAAAAAACCACCAGAATCCGCTGATCAAAATGGCCACGGCCAAGGTAATCAAAATGAAGTTTTTGCGCTTCATGTTGTCGAAATCATACTCTGTAAGATTCCCTCCCGACAACGAGAAACCCAAGCCCGTGGCGGGAATGATTTGCGTTTTGGCAAAACCCGGATTAATGGAAATGCCCGCGCCCGTCTCACCCCATTCGATGAACGCCCCTTACGCCTATTTAAAAAATTTCCGCAGTCTTTCGCTGGCGGCGGCAGTCGTGGTGGCAATGTATTTATCCGGTTGCGCGGGTGGCGGGGAAACTGCCCCCCGGCCTATTTCCCAGGAGGATTATCCCATCCGCCAGCCTGCGCCGCCCGTGCTGGGGCCGGGCCCGGTCACTCCTCCCCAGCCAGTGCCGCTGCCCGCGCCCACGCCGGCTCCCACCCCTGCAGCTGCTCGCGTATCTCTGGGGATTGATGTTCTTGCCGCCCAGAATTTCGCCATCCTCAAAGGCCAGCGCGTAGGCTTGCTCACTCATCCCGCCGGCGTGAATCGTGACGGGGTCAGTACCGTTGACATTTTGCGCCGCGCTCCCAACGTCAATCTCGTCGCGCTTTTTGGTCCCGAACACGGTATCTATGGCGATGAGAAAGCGGGTATGTACGTCCCCGACGGGAAGGATATTAAAACCGGGCTGCCGGTGTATTCACTTTATGGCGCCAACCGCACGCCAAGCTCTGAGATGTTAAAAAATGTTGATGTCATGGTCGTGGATTTGCAAGACATCGGCTCGCGCTCTTATACCTTTATCAGCTGTCTGCGTCTGACCATGGAGGCTTGTTTTACGCTTCATAAGACGGTTGTTGTCCTCGACCGGCCCAATCCACTCGGCGGGCTCAAGGTCGGCGGCCCCATGAGCCGGGACAACCTCATCAGCTACGTGGGGGCCTATCCGGTGCCCTATGTTTTTGGCCTGACCATCGGTGAATTGGCGCAAATGACCCTCGACAACCCGGGTTGGCTCCAAGTGACGGACGAGATTCGGCTGAGCGCTCTCGTCAATCACCGGCTCATAATTGTGCCGATGAATGGCTGGCGGCGTTCGATGACGTGGCAGGACACGGGACTAAAGTGGGTGCCCACCTCGCCCAACATTCCTTCGGCGGCGGCGGCCTTTGGCTACGCGATGACGGGTCTGGTGGGCGTCGACGGTATTCCCACCAAGTTCAGTTTTGGCATCGGCTCCGAGTACCCGTTTCGTTTCCTGAATTATCCCGGTCGCAAGCCTGCGGAGTTGGCCGCCACCTTGACGGCCCTTAATCTCGCCGGCCTCAAGTTCACGCCCTACACCTACCTTGACCCCAAGACCAAGGTGGAACGCTCAGGCGTCTATCTCGGCATCACGGACTGGAATGCCGTGAATCCGACACGCCTGGCCTTTGAGATGATGAAGCTCGACGCTGCTTGGAACCCCGGCGATGCCACTTGGAAACGGGGCGACAACGCCTACATGCACATCACCGGCTCCGGGGCCGATTTGTTCGAGAAACTCATTGCTGAAAAACCCACCAGTCCGAAACTATGGCTCAAGGAAATCAGCACCAAGGGCAAAAACGCGGACGTGAACGCCTTCTTCCGCGAGTGGGACGCGCAAGACACCGCCTTCCAACAGCGCAGCCAGCGCTGGTGGATTTATCCGAAGTGAGGGCCTGCGGGGTCGCGTAAAGCTTAACCCAGCTTTACCAGCTTGCCGCCGTACACGGCGTCTTTGCCGAGTTCTTCTTCAATGCGCAGCAACTGGTTGTACTTGCACACGCGGTCGGTGCGGCACAGCGAACCGGTCTTGATCTGGCCGGCGTTCGTCGCCACGGCCAGGTCGGCAATCGTGGCATCCTCGGTTTCGCCCGAGCGGTGCGATATGACGGCCGTGTAGCGCGCTTCCTTGGCCATTTCGATGGCGTCAAACGTTTCCGTCAGCGTGCCAATCTGGTTCACCTTGACGAGAATCGAGTTCGCAATGCCTTCGCGGATGCCGCGGCGCAGGAAGCTCGTGTTGGTGACAAACAAATCGTCGCCGACGAGTTGCGTCTTATCGCCCAGGGCATCAGTCAGCTTCTTCCAGCCATCCCAATCGCCTTCGGCACAGCCGTCTTCGATGGAAATGATGGGAAATTTCTTTTGCAGTCCGGCATAGAAGGCCACCATCTCCGCGCCCGTGCGCTCGGAACCGTCGGATTTCTTGAAGACATACTTAGCCTTCTTCTTGTCGTAAAATTCGGAGGAAGCCACGTCCAGCGCCAGGAACACTTCCTTCCCCAGCTTGTATCCGGCGTCTTTCACCGCCAAGGCAATGACTTCGAGGGCGTCTTCGTTACTCTTCAACTTCGGGGCAAAGCCGCCTTCGTCACCCACGGCGGTGGCCAGGCCACGGCCCTTGAGCACCTTCTTGAGTGCGTGGAAAATCTCCGCGCCCATGCGCAGGGCTTCGCGGAAGCTGTCCGCGCCCACCGGCATCACCATGAATTCCTGGATGTCAATCGGGGCATCCGAGTGCGCGCCGCCATTCATGATGTTCATCATCGGCACGGGCAGCACCTTGGCGTTCGGGCCACCGAGGTATTTATAAAGAGGCTGGTTCAGGGCGGCCGCGGCGGCATGGGCTGTCGCCAGCGAGACACCCAGAATGGCGTTGGCGCCCAGCTTGGCCTTGTTCGCCGTACCATCGAGCTTGAGCATCGCGCGATCCACGCCGAGCTGGTCGGTCGCGTCCTTGCCTGCCAGTTCGGGGGCGATGATGCGGTTAACGTTGTCCACTGCCGTCAACACGCCTTTGCCACCGTAGCGCTTGCTGTCGACACCCTTGGGCAGTGACTTCGCCGAGACCGCGCCGTCGCGCAGCTCCAAGGCTTCATGTTCGCCCGTGCTCGCACCCGAGGGCACCGCGGCGCGGCCGCGCGTTCCGCAGGCCAGTTTGACGTCCACCTCGAGGGTGGGGTTGCCGCGGGAGTCGATGATCTCGCGGGCGTGGATGTTGGCAATCGTGGTCATGGCAGCCGACAAGCAAGCCATGCGCCAACCCGCGAGTCAATCCAGCAAGCGGAATTTCGAGCCTTCCCTGGCTTAGGGGGTGGGGGCGGGAGCCGCAGGCGCCGCGGTCAATGTTACGGTGCCTGCTTGTAGGCCGTTGGCCGATGCGGTGACCGTAATCTTTCCGCTCGCGTCGGTGGCCCGCACCAACGCCAGCACCCGGCCGTCCTTGGTCGTGCGCTCGGGGTTCGGGTAGGGCACATGGTTGTCGAGCTTGCCGTTGTCGGTGGCTACGACTTTGCCCGGGCCATCAACGGTAAACTTTACCGCTGCATCCTGCACCGGCACGCGTACTCCTTTGTCATCCGTCACCACGGCGCGGACAAACACCACGTCATCAAACGTTGGCGTCGCTTTGTCACGGTCGGCAACCAGCATAATTTTGGCAGGCTTGCCGGCGGTTTGCAAAATATCCGTGGCCGCTTCCTTCCCGCCATTGCGGCCCACGGCCTTCAACTCGCCGGGTGCATACGCCACCTGCCAGACCCGCGGGCTCGCATCTTTGGGCAGGGTTTTCTTCCCCAGTGTCTGGCCGTTAAGGAATAACTCCACTTCTTCGCAATTGCTGAAGACCTGCACCGTGGCCTGAGGGTAATTGTTTTGCGGCGACCAGTCATCCACTAGCCGCGCGCTGGCCGGTGGGGTCGAGCCACCGGCGCCAATTTCCACCGGACGGTCTGAACTCCGCGCGATATGCACCACCGGTTTGGTGGACCACCAGGCCTCACGCTCAAATCCATTGGGCTTCACCGTCAAAGTCGTATCCACCAGCCCGGAGCCACTGACCGTCCGGGGCCAGGCGCCGCTGGGGTCATCCACGCCGGGTTGGCGCATGGCAAAGCCCTCGCCGAGATAGTCAATCCCCGCCCAGAGGAAGCAGCCCGCCAGTTGCGGGTGGTCGCGCAAAAAGGCCCACGTACGTGGATCTTGGTGCTCTTCGGTGTTGATGAGTTTGCGCGTCGGCACGGCCTGTTGCTGGGTGACCATGTAGGAGTCGCGGTAGTTCGTGCCGATGACATCCTGCATGTCCGCGTAGCCATTGGTGTAGTCGCTCTTGCTGTCCGGTTGCAGCAATGCCTGGGTCACCGGGCGGCTCGGATCGTATTGATGAAAGGCATCTACCAGGCCGCGCAAAATAGTGCGGGTGGCTTCGCTATTGCTCGAGTCGTGGATTTCATTGCCGGCGCTCCACATAATAATGGAGGGATGGTTGCGGTCCCGCAGCACGATGTCTTTCAAATCCCTCAACGACCATTCCTTAAAAAACAAATTATAGCCCTTTTCCGCATTGGGTTTGGCCGTCATCCAGCAGTCGTACATCTCGTCCATCACCAGGATGCCCATCTTGTCGCACACGTCCAGCTCCACCGGATTGGGCGGGTTGTGCGCCAGGCGAATGGCGTTGGCGCCCAGCGCCTTCATCGCGGCAAAACGCGCCTCATACACACTGCGTGGCACGGCTTCGCCCGCGGCCCCGCCATCTTCGTGAATGCACACGCCGAGAATTTTCACATTCCGGTCGTTGAGCCAAAAACCCGTTTCCGGTTTAAATTCGATTTTACGAATGCCGAAGGGGACAAATTCCCGGTCGATGTTGCGGCTGTCGCTGGCGGCGGAGTTGTCATTGGCCGGTTTGGGGAGCTCGTTATCCACCACGGCCACAAGCGCGCGGTAAAGATTCGGCACATCCACATCCCAGAGCCTGGGTTTTTCCACGGCGATGTCTTGTTTGAAGGTGTACGATTGTCCGGCGGGTATGGTGGCCGGCTCCGAAGTGGTGCGGGGGCCAATGGCTGTGCTTTCCGCGGTCAGGATGAAGGTATTAATAAAAACGCTGCGGGGTTTGTCCGCGGTATTGGCCACGGTGGCCTCCAGATGCACGGTGGCTTTGTCCTGGGTGACTTCCGGGGTCGTTATATACACGCCCCAAGTTTCCAAATGCACGGGGTTGGCGATCACCAGGCGCACATGGCGCTCGATTCCTGAACCCGTGTAGTAGCGTGACACCGGCTGTAGGCTGTTGTTCACGTTCACATCAATCACATTCAAGCCCTCCGCGCCGTCCCCGTATTTTAAGTAAGGCGTCAGATCATAATGCACGCTGACGTAAGGATAGGGACGCAGGCCGAGCGCATGGCCATTGATAAACACTTCGCCATTGGCCGTAATCCCGTCGAACTGAATTTCCACATGTTTGCCTTTGTCAGCCAAGGGCAGGGTAAAGAGTTTACGATACTGTGCCGTGCCGGTGGGCAGGTATGCGCCACCGCGTTTGGCGGGAGAGTCCACGCTGAAATCTCCGGCGATGGACCAGTCGTGCGGCAAATCCACAATTACCGGGGACAGCGTTTCCGCTCCGGGTACGTCAGCACGGTGGAACGACCAGGCAGTTTCGAGAGGCACCACTTGCCGCAACCCGGCCTGCCCGGATCGGGTCGCAGGTACGGCCGTGGGTATGGCCGTGGGAGTGGCCGTGTCGGCGCTGGCCGCGACGGCTGGCAGGGTGGAAAACAGTAACGCAGTGAGGATAGGGCGGAGGCTCATGGGTGTGGGGGACAAAATAAAAACTAACCTTGTTCCCCAATGAAAGCACGGAAAATTCCCCCGGTGCGGGAGAAGGCCACGCAAGCGTGCTTGTTGCCCAATCCGCCCGTTGGCTTATTTTGCGTTGCCCGGCACCGTCACACCGCGACCGCCGGGTGCACCGCGCGGGATGAGGTTGGACCCTGTCTCGCTGGAGTTGCTGCTCGCATAGGCAATGCCCTGCTCCACGTTTTTCAAAGCTTCATCAATATTGGCAATGGCTTTTTCGCGAAAGCCGCCTTTGTCCGGTTGTGCGCCTTCGAGCGCCAGCCTGGCAAGTCGCAGCGCATTGCGTGCCTCGACCATGCGGGGTTGCTCAACCATGGGACCACGTGCGTTGGCGCTGCCGCTGCCGCGCTGCGTCGCGGCGGGACGGTTGACTTGCGGCGTGGCGTTGGGGCGATTGACTTGGGGCGTGGCATTCGGACGATAAACTTGCGGCGCGGGTGTCTGCGCCAGCGCAAATCCGCCGCCGGCACTGATGACGGCAGCCAGGGCGAGAACGACTATTTTGACCGGAGTTTTCATGGGAGTCCTTTGCGGTGGGGGGTGGGAAAAGCCGCTGAAGCGGGTGAGTGCGATGGGATACTACTATGACTCATCCACCCCTGTCAGGCGATTCCCTTTGCGTAAAAAGTGCATGAATTGCACCGGGGGATTTTCTGCGGGAAAATTGCCCAAACGTTGGTGAGCTTAGTCGTGCGAGACGGCAATGGCACCTTCCAGCACCAGCCGTTCCGCCGTCATGGTATATATCCAAACTTGGCCAAGGGAGGCTGGCGCTTCCGCCTTGGGGTCGTCGGCAAAGCACTCGACGCGTCGGCGCAGATAAGCGTTTTCAGTCAGCGGCTTGGTCGGGTCAAAGCCTTCCAGCCCATCAATCGCCCGCAAGGCGTCATCGCTATTCAAGAGCAACCACCAGCCGCGCACCCAGGGATCTGATTCTTGTCCGGCGGGTTCTTGCACGGCGAGGTAGCCATCTCCTAACCTATATAATTGTCCGCGTACGCATGCTGGTTGCCGTGCCACCACTCGGCCTTCGCAGAAACGCGGCCAATACTCGCCACCGGGCACCAGCGAGCCATAAACAAACAGCGCCAGATCTGTCGCGGGTTCCATATCCGGATTGTGCCAGCCTAGACATACTCCGGCCAAGCGCATTTTGCCTTGGCCGCGCTTCAGGCGGCGCGTAAGCTCGTCCGTTCTTACGCTGTGAACCGCGTCCATATCAAAACTTACGGCTGCCAGATGAACGAGCGCGACTCCGAAGCCGTCGCTTCGCTGCTCCGCGCGCGCGGGTATGCCATGGTCGAGGACGAAGCGGAGGCGGATGTCGTGCTGCTCAACACCTGTGCCGTGCGCGATTTGGCGGAGCAAAAAGCCATGGGCAAGGCTGCCCATCTGAACAAGCGCAAGCGGCGCAACCCGCGTTTTCTCGTCGGTGTCCTCGGCTGCATGGCGCAAAATCGCGGCGTGGATCTCCTGGACCGTCTGCCCGATCTCGACCTCCTCGTCGGCACGCAAAAGTTCCATCGCGTGCCCGATATGCTGGATAACTTGCTCGCCACCCAGAGCGGTCTGGGCCCCCGGCCTAAAACGTTGGTGGATTTGGATGCCGAGGCCGGTTCGCAAAATGAAATTCGCGGCCACATTAGCCCCGGCGACGCTCCGCAGGTGTCCGCCTATATTTCCATCATGCAAGGCTGCAACATGCACTGCACCTTCTGCATCGTCCCCAAAACCCGCGGCGAAGAGCGTTCGCGCCCCATGGATGACATCGTGCGCGAAGCCGAGGAACTGGTGGCCAATGGCACGCGTGAAATCACCCTCCTCGGGCAAATCGTTACCAGCTACGGTCGGCGCGAATTCCCGATGGTCGACGGCAAGACGCCCTTTGTGCAATTGCTCGAGCGTCTGCACGCCCTGCCCAATCTGCACCGCATCCGCTTCACTTCCCCGCACCCGAGTGGCTACAAGCCCGACCTCGTGGCGGCGTTTCGCGACTTGCCCAAGCTCGGCGAATACGCGCATCTTCCGCTCCAAAGCGGTTCTGACAGAATTCTCCGCGCCATGAACCGGCCCTACACCGCCGATTCCTACCGTCGTCTCATTGACAAGCTTCGCGAGGCCCAGCCCAAAATGTGGTTTTCCACCGACATCATCGTTGGTTTTCCCGGCGAGGCGGACGCCGACTTTGCCGCCACGCGCGATTTGTTTGACGACATCGGCTTTGAAATGGCCTATCTCTTCAAATACTCCACCCGCACCGGCACGCCCGCCGCCGAGATGGAGGATCGCATTCCGGAGGATATCGCCGAAGCCCGCCACACCGAGTTGATGCAGATTCTCGAAAAGCACTCCCTCCGGCGTAACGAAGCACTCGTCGGCACGGTGGAGGAGGTACTGCCCCAGGAGCCGGCCCGCCGCCCGCTTGGTCGTTTGCTGGGCCGCACTCGCGGCTACCGCAAAGTTTTCTTTGATGCCCCGGAGCGTCTGCTCGGTGAACTTACCCAAGTCCGCATCACCAAGGCCACCGTCGCCGCCCTCGAAGGCGAAGTGGTGGTGAATGACTGAGTGATGAATGCGGAATGCTGAACTCTTTCTACCCAACGCAATATCATTGCTGAATTTCGCCCTGTTCGTTATCCATTCCGGACTCAGCATTCCCCATTCCCGCATTTTCCATGTCCCTCTTCACCGTCACCTTGTCCGCCGCCGTGCTGCTGCTACTGCTCGGCGCGGTCTTTCTGTGGAGCGGACCGGCAGTGGAGCGCACCGCCCGGGGCTTTCCGCGTTCGACGGTGGCGGCCTACGTTTTCTTTGGGGCAGCCACGCTGTGGTTCCTGCGGATTCTCAGCCAGCTGGGCGCGGCGGATTTCGGGGAATATTGGAAAATTCTCGTGATCGTTTTTGCCGCCGTCGGCCTCGGCGCCTTTTTTGTCGCCCGGGATTTTTTGGCCGTTCGCGGCCTGGCCGTGTTGGCTTTGCTGGCGGCCCGCCCCGCGCTTGATGCCTCCATGGTCTACACTCCGCCGCCGGACTCCCGGGTCGTGCTCAACCTTTTTGTGTATGTGGTCATTGTGCTGGCCATTGTCCTGGGTGCCTCGCCTTATCACGCCCGTGACTTGCTGGGCTGGCTCTTCGCCCGGCGCATCCGCGCCCGCGCCCTCGGTGCCGTCTGTGCGGCCTATGGAGTGGTTTTGGCCGTCCTGGCCGCCGGCTATCACGGCAAGTATTAAGGTGGGTAGTCTACGCGGGGTGGGTGGTTGCCGGGTATCCCCGCAAATTTTCCTGTGGGATAATATTCTCCATTGCCACCACTCGGCGGAACGGTAAACTGGCGGACGGAAACCGGAAACTATCCTTTTCCTATGTCGATGCTCCCGACTTTGCCTGACGGCCCCGGCCTGATTTTCGTTTTTTCCGGCCCATCCGGCAGTGGCAAGACCACGCTCTGTAGCGCGCTCCTTGCCGCCGTGCCCCGCGCCAAACATCTCGTCACCTGCACCAGCCGCGCCCCACGCCCGGGCGAGGTGGATGGCTCGGACTATCGCTTCCTCTCCGCCGCCCAGTTCGACACCGCCCTCGCCGCCGGCGAATTTTTTGAGCACGCCATCGTCCACGGCAACCATTACGGCTCTCGCCGGCGCGACGTCATCATGCTTTTGGACCAGCGGCAGGACGTCGTCTTCAACGTCGATGTGCAAGGCGCCGCCACCATCCGCAAAACCGCCGCGGCGGAGCCCATGCTCGCCGGCCGCCTCATCACCATTTTCGTCATCCCCCCGCCCGTGGAAGAACTGCGCAAGCGCCTCCAGGGCCGCTCACAGGACAAGCCGGAGGAAATCGAAATGCGCCTCAAAGCCGCTGCGGGAGAAATCGCCCACTGGCAGGAATTCGACTACGTCATCCCCAGTGCCTCGCGCGAGGAAGATTTGGAACGCATCCTCACCATCTACCACGCCGAACGCCTCCGCGTCCGCCCCGGCTCCAAACCCCCCGCCGGCTGGGAATATAAACCGGCGTAAAATAGTGCATTTTGGGCAAAAGCCCCTTAAGCATTTTCGAAGCGGCCAACGACTTCTACAGAAAGCAAAGTGGCAACTTCCATAAACACTCTTGTAAGTTCAGGTGTAGATTGGATTGCTTTATCAATATATCCAATGGTCAAAGGAAAATGTGAATGAGGAAGCGGATCTTGCAGATGCTTTACGTGGAGATGAGGGCCTGTCTTGAAGCTCCTCATGGGTTCGGAATCATTACAATTTGGATCTGAATGAACACATAACAGTTCACGCTCTTGCCGCAATGTTCGATCTGTTAGGAACAAAGTGAGATAAGCTCTATCTAGAAACCACTTTCTATGAGTGCTGCTAGGCTTCCAGAGCTCAAAATATTGGCAGAAAATGTCACGGTGCTTACTTTTGAATCTCCAGTCCCTATAAACTTTTCCCGAAATCTGGCCATCGTGAGCTGCAAGAATCCGCCCCCCATCATAAAGGCCTTTGGGGGAATCGCAAGCCACAGAGGATTCTATCGCCAACGGTTGGAGAAGTCGCCGTATAGAAGTTGGGCGTTTATGCAGTAGATCGTCCTCTGCTATTACAACATAAGTCATAACGTTCGCTCGAGGCCTATTTGATGTCGATCGTCTTTTGAAAGATTAAATAATTGCGAAACCAGCTCGTCAAGTTGAGCGTCAATATCTTTCGCGCCAGAATCACCTAGGCGCTTTTCAACTAGAGAAATCAGTTTTTTCATTATGCCTGGCTCAATGTTTTTGGGGTTGGGTACAGCCAAGTTACGTAGAGTTTTCTTTTCAAGCATGGCATAGCCTCGACTGTACTTATGTGAGGTCTGCATAATCTGCCAATAAGTCGCTGTAGAATTCAAGATCGCTAAAAAATAGAGTAGCATATCTCGATCCATAGATTCTTCTTTAGGGACTAGCCAAGGCGAGCGCGAGACGGCATACTTCCCCATTTCGTCAAAGGAAAATCTAGGAATAACGATAAGGTGGGGCGAAATCAGCTTCGGGCGAAGCATTTTAACAATTGGTAAAGGTCGATGCGGGCACCACCACGACACAGTTTCAGCTTTAACGGAGCTTCTTTGTCGGAGGATTTTACTATTGGCTTTGAGGTACTCCCAGGTGTCTTTAAAATTTTCACGAAGATCACCTTCGGAAAGTTTTTTATCACCTAGGTAAGGATGAAAAACACATCGTGGCACCTTGCGAGGAACTTGGAACCGCTCCATTTCCCGGTCAGATAGATAGGGGATGTAAATTGCTTTTTCATTTTTCGGAATTTCATGAGCGTTGCGAATAAAAACTGAATCTGCTCCAGTTACAAATCCCTCTTGGACGGACAGAAATTCATCAAGTCTTGGTAAGCGGCGAAATTTTTCCTGCAATTTGGAGTGTTCTGGTTTTACAAGCGTCCAGGACTCTGCGGTCAGTGATTTCGAGTCGGCAACAAATATGGAATAAAAATCATTTTCCTGAAATTTACCTTCTACGACATCTTGTAGGGCATGACCAACAAAATCACGGCACTGAAGCGCAATTGTCGGGATCGTCGCAGTCGATTGGGGGTTCTTCTTTTGTAAAATTAGTAGAATTACGTACGCGCCGGTTTCACCAAATACACGCACATCTGAGATATCTCCAAGAAATCTAATCCAAAAGTCGTTAAGGATTTCTTTGCGCAACTGGCGCGCATTTTTAGCAAAGAGAAAGCTATGTGGTAATACAAATAAAAGTAGGCCGTCTGGCTTAAGCAAATCCATTGAAATTTTGAGAACAGGCAAAAACATATCCACCTTTCCTACTGAATAATCGGCCATAAATTCAGAGACCCGCTGTTTAATTTCACTGCTCATCAAATCCCATTTAATAAAAGGAGGGTTCCCGATTAATACATCAAAACTTTGGGGGACGCATTTGTGGGAAATGTAAGACTCTATTGTTTCCGAGTTTAAGATATTCAAAGAAGCGGGAAGCTTGCCAGCTAAGACGAGATGAAGTAAGGAAAGTGAAAGCCTAGACGCTTGGCATGCATTTGGGTCAACATCGATTCCGAACGTTTGTGGGAAACATGCTTCGGCAACATCTCGAGGATTTATATCCTGTAAGGGATCGCACTGCATTTCCAAAAGAGTTCTCAGGAAAATACCAGAACCACATGCCGGATCGCAGGTTTTTAATTGCCGGAATACTTTTGGCGTTAAATTTTCTTTCAAATATCTGGCAAAAAACCGCGCTATATATTGCGGTGTATATACTCCACCTGTAGCCTTATTGCGCTCTTCATCAGGCAATTGAGGGAAGAAGTTTAGCTGGCTGGATTCTTTTGTTCGCAACAGCGAAACGTAGTGCTCATAAATTCGACTTAAGGCATGTTTCGACATCAGCGAAAAATCATATCGATAAATCGGTGCATACTTGTTGTCGTAAAAGTCGCGCAACAATCTGGATATAGTTTCGGAGTCTAGTTTGTGGAAAGGCTTTAACTTTTCTTTCTCTAACAGGTTACTTGGAAATTGCTGAACGCCTAATCGAGCAAGGCTACCGGCTAAAAGTTCAGTTAGGTTGAATGAAGGGTGTGCAGTACGGTGTCTCAGTGAGATCCAGTCATCGGTCAAGGGCAGTGCCCTTTCACCCGTTTTGTGTTCGTAATGGTCTTCAAGGGCGCGAACAAAAATGATTGCGTTAAATAATGTTGCAAGAGAATCGTTTGATACGTCCTTACCTAGTTCAATTGAGAGTGCCCTCTTCCAAAACGATATGGTTTCCATTAACGCATCATCAAGAGGCTTGAGATTGGAATTGGGTTTTCTTCCTGCAATTTGATCGAAGGCTTCAACGCGCCATGAGTCCGTTTGTTCGGCGTGTGAAATTCGGCGGGAATAATGTGGATCAACTCGGTTATATACAAAGGTTGTTCCGTCAAGATCGGGAAAAACATGCCAGTCTACCATGTTGTTATATGAAATACATAGTAGCCGATTCTGTTCTACTCTCTCGAGCTGCAAGAATGGACGATCTCTATTTAAAAAAGATATGACAGCAGAATTATCGAGTCCGTGTTCAACCACAAGATGGCCATTTGCGATATGTCTTGTGCCGGGATAGTCGTCCATTTCATCGCTTGGACGCCATCCGTTTAAAAGCGCAAATTCACGTAACGCTATTCTGCGTTGCGTAGTAGGCAGCTCTGGATTTGTTAGCCGCAGCACAATTTCATATGCATTTGGCGACATAATTTGCTGCTTGTTTTGTGACTGCTGGTTTGGTCTACCAGTTGTGGATGGACAAGGAATAATCAGTATCTCATCTGTGCTTCAATGCAAATACTTCTTCCATAAATTAAGAAGGGGGCAATTTTGGAATTATGTCCAGTCCGATCGGAAGAAATACACACTGCACATTTAACAATTGCTGACGAAAGCCTAAATGATAGCAAAAGTTACCTACCGTACCCCCAACGCCGCCCGCACTACGCGTTGCGGGTCGGGGAGCTGGATTTTCTCCAGCGGCATCGAGTAAATCGCCGGGGCATCGAGGGCCGACACGCGCTTGATGGGCGCGTCGAGTTCGTCAAACGCTTCGGACTGGATGAGGTGCGAGATTTGCGCGCCCACGCCGCAGAAGGGTTTGTTTTCCTCGACCAGCAGCACGCGGTGCGTCTTCGCCACCGACTTCAAAATCGTTTCCGTGTCCAGCGGGCGGATGGACCGCAGGTCCACCACTTCCACCGACACATCATGCTCCGCCTGCAAAATCTCCGCGGCCTTGAGCGAGGTGATGACGGCGCGCCCATGCGCCACGATGGTCAGGTCCTTGCCTTCGCGCTTGATGTCCGCCTTGCCGAGGGGAATCGTATAGTCCTCGCTCGGCACTTCGCCGGTGTCACCATACAGCAGCGTGTTCTCCATCACATACACCGGGTCGTTGTCGCGAATGGCGGACTTCAGCAGCCCTTTCGCGTCATACGGTGTTGCCGGGCAGACGACCTTGAGCCCCGGGGTGTTCGCGATAAAGTTTTCCGGCGTGTGCGAGTGCGTGGCGCCCACGCTCGTGCCGCCATTGGCCGGCCCGCGGATGACGATGGGCAGGTTGATCAATCCGCCCGACATGTAGCGGATGCTCGCGGCATTATTAAACACCTGGTCAAACGCCACGTAGCTGAACGACCAGAACATGAATTCCATCACCGGACGGATGCCCAGCATCGACGCGCCAATGCCCAGGCCCACAAAGCCCGCTTCGCTGATCGGCGTGTCCACAATGCGCTTCGGCCCATATTTTTCCAGGAGGCCTTCGGTGACCTTGTAGGCGCCGTTGAATTGCGCGACTTCCTCGCCCATGATGACGACGTTCGGGTCGCGGTCGAGTTCTTCGACCATCGCGTGGCGCAGCGCTTCGCGGTAAGTAATGACGGGCATGGAAAGAGAGGGCGAAAGGGGGAGGGGAAAAAGGGCGAAAAGTGATTACTCGGCGTCGTTGAAGAACATCCGGCCCTGCGAGGGCGTTTTGGCCGTGCGGTTGTCTTCCTCAAAATAAATGTCCTGGGTGATAGACTCCGGCTTGGGGAAGGGCGACTCTTCGGCAAATTTGTACGAAGCCTCGGCCTCGGCGCGGGCTTCTTCGTCAATCTTCTCAATCGCGGCGTCATCGAGCACGCTTTCGAACTGCAGGCACTTCTTGAACAGCATGATGGGGTCGCGATTTTCACTGTATTCGCGAATTTCCTCTTTGCTGCGGTAGGTGACGTCCGGGTCCGACACAGAATGGCCGCGATAGCGGTAGGTGAAAATTTCGAGCAGCGTGGGCTTCGATTCCTCGTGCGCGCGTTTGATGGCTTCGGCCGTCTTCTGGCGCACTTCGTAGAGGATGTTGCCGTTGCACATGTCCCACGCCATGTCGTAGCCGTCGGCGCGCTTGGCCAGGGGCTCGCCCGCGCTGGAGCGCGCCTGGCTGGTGCCCATCGAGTACTGGTTGTTCTCGATGATAAACACGACCGGCAGGTTCCACAATGCCGCCAAATTATACGCCTCATGCACCGCGCCCTGGTTGACGGCGCCGTCGCCCATGTACGTGAGGCAGCAGCCTTTGAGGCCCTTGAACTTCAACGCATACGCGATGCCCGTGCCGAGGGGAATCTGCCCGCCGACAATGCCGTGGCCGCCCCAGTAATTCTTGTCCGGCGCAAAATAGTGCATCGAGCCGCCCTTGCCCTTCGAGCAACCGGTGACTTTGCCCAGCAGCTCGGCCATGCATTCATTCATTGTCATGCCGACGCCCAAGGCGTGTCCATGGTCGCGATAGGCAGTGATGATGTGGTCGTTCTTGCCGAGCAGGGAAATGGTGCCCATCGCCACGGCCTCCTGGCCGATGTAAAGGTGCAGAAATCCGCCGATTTTCCCCTTTTGGTACACCTGGATGCAGCGTTCCTCAAAACGGCGCACGCGCACCATGTCGCGGTACAGGCGCACCTTGTCCTTGGCGGTCAGGGCCGCGTTGGCGGGTTGTTTGGCCAGGGCGGCCATGGCCTTCGGCTCCAGCTCAGGCTTGAGGGCGGCGCGGGTGGCGGTCTTGCTGCTCACAGGATAGGGGGATGGGTTGGGCGAATCGGGCGGGGTAAAAACATGCACGGTCGCCCGCCGGGCTTCAACGTTAAAAGCAGCCCCGTCCTCCGGCTACGCTTCAAACCGGTGCACCAGGCCAATGCGCACTTCCCGGGCGGTGTGGTTTGTCTGAAAAACCACCGCCCAGCTGTTTTTCATGACGCAACTCCACGTCAGCCCGGTTTCGTTGGCCAGGTAATCCGGATCCCGGAAGGGATGGGCCACGATATCCCGGCTGATGCTGCGGACGGCCGCCTGCTGGTTTTGCCCCATGAGGCGCATCGCCCGGTCCACGGACTCATGGTAATAGAGTCGGTACGATTCCATGGCTTCTTTTGGGCCGGCGTTTTTTTACGCCATCCGCCGGCACCCACGAGGTGGATTTCTTTTCGGCAAAACGCTCCCGTAATTCGATGCCTTGCTCGCGCTGGATTTGCAGGCCGGCCAGAAACCCCATCAACCGGCGTTGTTCCTCTGGCGACAAAGTCATGGCGGCGCGTTGAACATCGGCGAATAACATGCCGATATTTTACGTTGCCTAACGCCCGCGAACAAGGGGAATTGACTGAAGTTTATTCCCCAAACAATTCGTCTTGCCGTGTTTTTGCCGGAATTTGCGCCGGGGCGTGCAGGTGCCGCGGGGGCTTGGGCACACGTTCGCTCACGGCGTCTTCGCGTTCGCGCACAATGCGCTCACCAATGGCGCGGATGTGCATCTTCAGCCATTGGGTGGTGCTGCTCTCGGGCCGGTAATCCGCCGGACCGTAGGCGTGGATGCGCCCCGTTTGCAGCAGGCTGTCGTTTTGCGCGAACTCCGCCTGGCTCGCCGGGTCATACACGGCGTACGTCTGCCCGCCGTTGCGCCGCACCACGGAAAACACCGGCACGTCGCTCGGCCCGTCGGCCACATAGATCATGTTCTTAATCGGCACCCGCCGGTCTTCCGTCCGCACCACGGCATTCACATCAATGTCCGGGTTCTTGTTCGAGCCTTTGTTGATTTCGAAAATGAAGCGCGTCTTGATCGTGTTGTCCACCATCACGCCGATTTGCGCGATTTCCCAGTCCACCCCGTCGAGCGCCATTTCCTCCTGCCGGCTATAGTGCGGCGGCAGCGGGTTTTCCACAAATTCACAGCCGTAGATGCCATCCACCTTGGGCGCGATGGCGCTGCCGCGGATCATTTCCGCCAGCCCCGTGCTGATGATGTAGTGCTCCAGGCTGATTTCGCACCGCGCGAATTCCGGCCGCTGGCGCACAAACTCACGCAAGTCATCAAACAACTTGGGCAGCCCCGGGAAAAATTTTAATTTGGCCCCCAGCTCACGCAGCAGCCGGTTGTTCAACCCGCGCATCGGCCCGTTGCGCACATAGCTCAGTAGATGGTTGAGGTACACGGTGTCCTTCGACGCATGCACGCCCCGCCGCGCGTACACTTCCGGCAGCCGGTTCACTTCCGCCCAGAAGCGCTGCCCATCCACGCCAAAGTGTTCGAAGATCGGCGCCTGCATGTAGCCCGGCACCAGCGTCTTGTCGAAATCCCAAATCACCGCGATGATTTCGCGGCTGCGCAAGGTGTCTTTGGATTCGGGCATGACTCCGCCAGCTTAACCCGCCCGCGCCCCGCTTAAAACAAAAAACCGCTAGTCAGAGGCGACTCCGTAGCTTAGCATGCCCGTATTGTTGTGTTATGATTAACCTGCCTGCCCAGCGCAGCATTTGCGGCACTATTATCGCCGCCGGCCTGTTGGTCGGTTCCCTGGCTCAGGCCCAGCCTCCCACTTGGGGCCATTGGGCTGCTTGGGGTGACCAAGGCAATGGCACCTATAAAAATCCGGTGCTGCCTTCCGACTACAGTGACATTGATTGCATCCGCGTCGGCCCCGACTACTACGCCATCTCGTCCACGTTTCAGTTTTCGCCGGGCATGGTCATCCTTCATTCCCGGGATTTGGTCAACTGGGCCATCCTGGGCCATGTCGTCACCGACCTCACCCAAATCGGCCCGGAGCTGAATTGGGACAAGATGAACCGCTATGGCAAAGGCATTTGGGCCGGGGCCATTCGTTTTCACGACAACAAGTACTGGGTCTATTTCGGCACGGCGGACGAAGGCTATTTCATGAGCACCGCCTCCAACCCGGCTGGCCCGTGGGCCCCCCTGCATCCGGTGCTCAAGGAAAAGGGGTGGGACGATTGCTGCCCGTTTTGGGACGACGACGGCCAAGGCTACCTCGTGGGCTCCCATTTCAGCGATGGCTACAAAATCCACCTCTGGAAATTAACCGCCGATGGTCGCGACCTCGTGCCCGACTCCGACCACGTCATCCACCAAAGCCGCGGCAGCGAGGCCAACAAGCTCTACAAATGGAACGGCTACTATTACCACCTGTTTAGCGAGGTTTATGCCGAAGGCCGGGTGGTCATGATGGAACGCTCCAAAAACATTTTCGGCCCCTACGACGAAAGCAAACAACTTAACCATGCTGACAAGCCATTCAAAGAGCCCAATCAAGGCGGCTTGGTCCAAACCGAAAAAGGCGACTGGTATTGGTACACCCACCACGGTACGGGCGACTGGGCGGGCCGCATCAACAGCCTGCTGCCCGTCACGTGGGCCGACGGCTGGCCCATCCTCGGCGAGGTTGGCGCCGACGGCATCGGCAGCATGGTCTGGTCGGGGAAGATGCCCGTAACTGGCACGACCATCATTACCCCGCAGACGAGCGATGAGTTTAGCGAAACCGTCTTGCCGCCTCAGTGGGAATGGAATTACCAGCCCCGCGCTGACAAGTGGTCGCTCACGGAAAATCCTGGCTCCTTGCGCCTGCATGCCTTCCAGCCGCTCCAGCCCGATGCGTTTTTCAAAGCCGGCAACACCCTCACGCAACGTTGTTTTCAAGCCACAGCCAACGAAGTCATCGTCAAACTCGATTTAAGCGGCCTCACCGATGGGCAAAAGGCGGGGCTGGCGCATTTTGCCAAGACGTATGCTTGCCTCGGCGTGCGCCAGGAGGGCGTTGTCCGCACGCTGGAGTATGACAACAACGGCAAAATTACCGCCGGCCCGGAGCTCGTAGGCAAATCCTTGTGGCTGAAGTCCACCTGGGGTGCCGACGGCCTGAGCCAGTATGCCTACAGCACCGACGGTGTCACCTACACGCCTTTCGGCGACCCGTATCAACTAACGTGGGGCAACTACCGGGGCGACCGCCTGGGCCTTTATAGTTTCAATAACAAGGCTGCTGCCGGGTACGTGGACGTGGATTTCTTCCACTACACCTACGCCGGGCCCCGGCATTAGTGTCGCAGTCAGGCGGCCTTTTCCTTGTCGGGGCGCAGTCTTGTGCACCCGTAAATGAGGATCGTCACCTTTATGGACGCAGGCTTCCCATGATCAGGAATTTCCGCTAGCGTCTCCAGTTCGGCTTGGCTCAGTCTGCATCCAAGCCATTGCCATAATCGGCATTCAGCATTCAGCAATTAGCCCTCAGCCTTTTCATGGACCTTCCTCCCATCGAGCCTTTTGCCAAGCGCCTCGTCGAACTCAATGCGCTCATGGCCGCGTCGGATTTCTATTCCGACCAACGCCGCGCCGCCGCCTTGGGCCGCGAGCACCAGATGATTACCGAGCTGACGGCCCTCCACGCCCGGCTCAAGCAGGTCGCCGACTCCATTGCCGAGAACGAGGCCCTCATCGCCGACCCCAAGTCCGACGCCGATTTGCGGATGCTCGCCGAGGAGGAACTCGCCACCCTTCGCCCCGAATTGCCCAAGTTGCACGACCAGGTGCTGGTCGCCATGCTCCCGCCGGACCCCTCCGACGCCAGCAACACCATCGTCGAAATTCGCGCCGGCACCGGCGGCGATGAGGCGTCACTCTTCGCCGGCGAAATGGCCCGCATGTACATGCGCTACGCCGAAACTCATGAATGGAAGGTCGAGCCCCTCGACTCCAGCCCCTCCGAGGCTGGCGGCTACAAGGACATTACTTTCCTCATCAGTGGCAATAATGTTTACCGCACCTTGAAATGGGAAAGCGGCGTCCACCGTGTCCAGCGCGTCCCGGCCACCGAGGCCAATGGCCGCATCCACACTTCCACTGTCACCGTCGCCGTCCTGCCCGAAGCGCAGGAAGTGGACGTGCAGATTAGCCCCGACGAATTGGAAATCACCGTCGCGCGCGCCAGCGGCCCCGGCGGCCAGGGCGTAAACACCACGGACTCCGCCGTGCAAATCATCCACAAGCCCACTGGCCTCATCGTCAAGTGCGCTGACGAGCGCTCGCAGCTCAAGAACAAGGCCAAGGCGTTAAAAGTTCTGCGCGCCCGATTACTTGAGCGCAAGCAGGAGGAGGAAGCCGCCAAGTACTCCGCCCAGCGCAAGGCCCAGATCGGCACGGGCGACCGCTCCGAGCGCATTCGCACTTATAATTTCCCCCAGTCCCGCCTGACGGACCACCGTATCGGCTTCAGCTCGCACAATCTGCCCACCATCATGGAAGGCCAGATTGACGACCTCCTCGTCGCCCTCGCCGAAGCCGAGAAGGTCGAAAAGCTCAAAGCTCTCGCGGAGAAGGCCGGAGGCAAAAGTTAGCCCAAGTTATTATGCTTGCCGATGCATCGGATTCCGATGTAGAGTGTCGGCATGAATTTCAAAGGCAGCCTCCCGACGTTGATTTTGCAGAACCTGGCCCAGGGGCCCAATCATGGCTACCGCATCGCGCAGGAGATTAAAAAATCCTCGAAGGGTGTCCTCGATTTCAAGGAAGGCACGCTCTACCCGGCGCTCCACGGCTTGGAGGGCAAGGGCCTCATCACTTCCACTGTGCGCGAGGAAAAGGGCCGCGAGCGCCGCTACTACAAATTGACCGAAAAAGGCCGCAAGGCTCTCACCGTTGAGCGCCAGGAATGGCGCGAAGTCTCCGGCGCCATCAACCTCCTCCTCAAGGAGGCGACGTGATTTTAAGCAAACTCATTTTTTCTGCCCTCAGGAAGAAGCCGGCAAATCTTGCCGAATGGCTCACCATCGCCACCGGCGACCTCGTGCCCGCAGCGCAGGCCCGCGTCCGTGCGGAAATCGGGGCGCACTATGCGGAGGCGGTGCAGGGCTATGCAGCGTCCGGCTTGTCGGAAGCCGAGGCGCAAAGAGCGGCGCTAAGTGATCTTGGCGGCGCCCGCGTTGCCAGCCGCAACTTTCGCCGAACTTTGGGAACGAAGCGCGAAGCGCACTATTTTGCTGCATTACTCAGTGTCAACAAAAGCATTCTCGCGCGTTCTGCTAGTGTCGGCATGTTGGCCCTGGCCGCATATTTTTTCGGACGTTACACTCTCTATGGGTTTATCGAACAATATATGACCAGTTCATGCCTGTTCTGGCTGGGAGTGGCAGGGATACAAGTTTCATTATATCTGACAGCAAAACGTCCGAGCTCGCGAACGGCTATCAACGGGCTGCTCCTTCTCGAGCTTTTGGAGTGGGTGCCGATCATGTTCATGACCATGCCGCAAAGCTCCGGTGGCGCGTCCGGCAGTCTGGTTTATTTTGGCTTTTTGATTTTTCTAAATCTGAAGCGCGCAAGAAAATTCAATGCCTGCCACGAGGATTTTGTCATCACTTGGGCCGCTTCTATGGACAACAAATCCGGACCCATCGCAGGATAATATTCTGCGCCATTGCATGTTTGACCAAAAAACAGTGCCTGAATCCCTCGCCGCTTGGCTCGCCATCGCCACCGGCGACCTGGTGCCGTCGGCACAGACGCGCGTCAGCGCGGAAATCGAGGTGCACTATGCAGAGGCGGTGCAGGCGCATCTCGCCAGCGGGTCATCGGAAGCAATCGCGCACGCCGCTGCGCTCGCGGATTTGGGCGAAGCGCCTCGGGCGGCGCAGCGCTATCGCCGCGAATACCTTACGCATCACGATGCGGTGGCCATCGGCAGTCTGCACCCCCGAGCCACGCGACGCCACTTTGCCTGCTGCGTTTGGCTACTGCTCATCTATCTCCCCAACTATTTCCTGCATCCCCAACTCGATTTCATCGGTATCTTTTGCCTTTGTATACTCATCGGCATGAGCACCCCGGATATTTATTTCGGCCGGATCAACAAACGCTGGCTGGCCGCCATCGATCGACCGCCGGAAAATGTCCGGCGGGTTCTGGAGCGGCATTTCCTCCTTAATTCCGTAGTCCTCGTCGCCGTCATGCTGGCGTCGTTGCTTTATCGCCCAATCGCCTACGAGCCGTTGTCGTACTACCTCCCCCCGATGATGATCGCCGTTTTGCTATTTTCCGAGTTTAGGTTGTATCGCCTCAGGCAGAAGCTGCAAATTTTATACCCGTGCCGCCAGCCAACGATTGTGGACGGTTCCCGGCCCGCCTAAAGCTCCGTGCGGACTTTTGTTATGCCAACTCCGGTTCAACCAGTTCCCCCTGCGCTCCTACCCGCCAATTTGACGGCCTGGCTCGCTATCGCTACTGGCGACCTCGTGCCTTCGGCGCAGGCTCGCGTCAGTGCGGAAATCGAGGCGCACTATACGGAAGCGGTGCAGGCATACCAGGAAAACGGCCAAACCGAATTTGAGGCGCTAGCCGCCGCGTTAACGGATCTCGGTACGCCGGAAAAGGCAGCCCGGCGCTTTCGCCAAACCTATCTTACTCGGTGGGACATCCCGCGCTACCTTCGATCTTTACCCCGCACTCGGCTCAGAGAGGCGATGCAATATTTTGCTCATGCCTACCTCTTTTTTGCTGGATGCTGGTGGGCCGTGAAAACAATCACTTCGCCTCAAGCTTCGCCTTGGCCGGACGTCGTCTGGTCTGCACTGGCCTTTATGGCAGTGGCCTACCCCATACTGTCCGTCGGAGTATTCGTGTGGTTATCCCGTTTGGAATTCAAGGTGGAGAACTTGCATGCCAAGCATTGGGGGCGGTTAATCTATGAGATCGACACCTGGTTGATCTATTTATTGATGATTTCCGCCCTGGGTGTGGATTCATGGCATTCCCGAATATTATCCGTACTGCTTATCATCTTGGTGCCGCTCAACATTTTCGGGTGGCTCGATGTTCGGCGGAAGCTGTCGATGGTCACGAATGATGACTTGGCCCCTCCTCCTTCGAATCCGCTGGACGCCTAAACCTCTGTGCCGACTTTTTGTAATGACAACTCCGGCCCAATTAGCTTCCTCAGTACCACTGACCGCCGATTTGGCGGCCTGGCTCTCTGTCGCCACCGCAGGCCTCGTGCCTTCGGCGCAGGCTCGGGTGCGCGCGGAAATCGAGACGCACTATGCGGAGGCGGTGGCTGTGTATCAGAAAAACGGCCAAGAGGAAGCGCCGGCCCATGCCGCGGCTTTGGCCGATTTGGGCAACGCCCAGAAAGCGGCCCGGCATTTTGGTGAAATCTACCTCAATCAGCGGGATATCCCGCGCTATCTTCGCCCCCTCTCCTCAGCCCAGCTCTTTGGGTTTCTCATCTTCCATGGGTTACTCATCTTGGTCTGGGGCTGGTGGGCGGTGAAGGTCATCACCTCACCCAAAGCCTCACTGTGGCCGGATGTCGTCTGGTCCGCACTGGCGTTCACGGCCTTCACCTACCCAGTACTGTCCACCATGATCCTCAGTTGGTTGACCCGCAGGGAATTCAACCTGGCCAATTTGCGCGCCAAACATTGGGGCGGGTTTCTTTATATGGTCAATGGATGGTTGTTCATTTCCCTGTGGATTTCAGAAATGGGAATGGACTCCTGGTTCTCGTGGATTCTCCTCGTGTATATAATAGTGTCGGTGCCAATTAATATCTTCGAATTTCTCAACGTGCGCCGGAAACTACTAGCGGCAACAGAGAGCGACCTCGCGGAGCCGCTAGACGCTTAAAGCCCCGCGCTGACTTTCGCCATCCGCTCCGCTGCTTCGCGCATTCCGCCTTCGCGCGCGCGGTTGCCCCAGTGGTCCATGAAGCGCTCAATCAGTTCGGGCAATTCTCCGCCGAGTTCTCGGGTGTTTTGTTTGGCCAGCACGCGCAGTGCCCGCCGCAGGCCCCACGCCGCCATGTCCGCGCCGACTTGCAATTCCCCCAGGCTGCGAAATTCCCACAGGTATTTTTCGCCCTCCTTCACCAGTTGCGTATAGGCCTTGTCGAGCGCGCGCAACACGGCTTCGATTTCCGTGCGCGGCAGCGTGGCGAGTTCGTTTTGCAATTCCGCTTTGGTCGCAAAGAATAAATTATAGTGCCGGCTGCGGTTGGGCTTGGGCTGTTTAATCGCATTTTCCACTCGGCCCAACTGCAATAAAATTTCGCCATAGCCTGAGTTCACCGTCTGGCTGAAAGTTAAATTCACCGCCCGCGCTACGTCCGCGCGCTTGGCCCCTTTCTGGTTCCACGCCAAACCGGCAGCATACGCGATGCCGGGATACATTATCGGCCAGGGCTGGTGGTTGCCGCCGTCACCCCACGAGGTCAGCAGCATGCCTTCTGCGCCGTGTTGACGCCCTTGCTTCGCGGCACTCTCCAAATTCTCCAGCATGTTGTCTGTCCGCCCGGTAAAGGTGTTCCACGCCGACGTACCAGGGCAGACCCAGAACTTTCGCTTCGCCGTTGCCAGCCACGCACATTGCTCGGCAAAGGGATGATTCGCTTCATAGCCCCACAGCAGCGCCGTGGCATCTGCCGGTACTTCGTCCACCAGTTCCGGTGCCTCCAGCAAAATGTCCGCCCAAAACAATACTTGTTTTCCATGCTTGGTGGTCTGCGCATGGAGTTTTTTTAGAAATTCCAAATACACCCGATGTTTGCCGTGCTTTTTTACATGGGGCTTGCTCCACCCTTGGCCCAGCTCCCACGGTTCATCCCCGCCGAGGTTGAACTTTTTCGACCGAAACAGCGGTAGGTATTCTTTCCACAGTGTGTCCAAAAACTTCAGCGTCTTCGCGTCCGGCTTCAGCGTCGTGCCATGCGGCACTTTTCCTTTGATGGGATGGGAGAATCCTTTGGGGCATTCTGCCAGATGATGATATTGCGGGTGCTTGAGCCAGCGCTCGAAGTGCCCAAACGAGTTGAAATTCGCCGTCAGCTCGATGTGGTGCTCGTCACAGAGCTTTTGCAGTTTTTGAATATCCTCCACCGTCAGGGGGTCGGCCTCCGCCCACACGCGCTTATGGCTGCGAAACGCAAAGGTGTGCTCAGTGTATAACTGCAGGTGGTTGTATTTGAGCGCCGCAAGCTGGCGCACCAAAATGCGCAAGGCCTCCGGCCCGGGCACTTTGCCGCGGCTGATATCCAGCATAAATCCGCGCACCGCAAAGTCCGGCGCATCCACAATCCGCAGGCAGGGGATGACCTCACCGCATTGCTTGCGCAATTGGTCAAAAGTGCTCCGCCCATGTTCCAGTCCGCGTTCACTCCCCGCCACCAGTGAACTGTATTTCGTGGTGATCGAGAGTTCATACGCTTCCGGGTTGAGCCCTTCGTTAATGAACGTGCAGATTTTCGGCCCCGCTTTGGGGATGCGCTGCCGGCCCCGCGTGCGCTCGACGAACTTTGGTGGCGGCCAGAGGAAAAAATTGGGACCCGAAGTGGGCATGCTGTTCATTTCAAAATACTTTTGCCTTCCCAAAGTCGATGGTAATGATGGCTTGGCCGGGTGGCTCGCATGCGACGTCTTGAGGATATCGTCAACAAAATGACCGACACCGATGCGGGTTGGTGGCCGATTTTACGCCTGCGCCCGCCCAAGGAAGTGGAAATCGATAACCTTTTGGTGTTACGTCTGTCGGTGCTGGCGGGGTGTGTGATGGGTGTACTCCTGGTCTATCCTCTCTCCCGCTTGTACGATATCCCGCTGGACTTGTTCACGGCCCTGGTCATTGCGGTAGGTGGCGGGACATTATACTTCGTTCTCGCCAAATTTTTGATGGCGCAATTTTGGAATCGTCGGGCTCGCCGGCTGCAAAAGCAACTGCGCGATGGGGAGCCCAAGCCATCGCCCTGATCGCCATCAAAGGCGTTTGGACTTTGCCTGCCGCGCACCGGAAAACAAGAACTGCTGCGCCAGTCCCGCCAATGGCCCGAAATGCGCCCGCCCAAATTGCGCAACTTGCGCCGGCCGCCAGCCGTCGAGGCCATAAATATCCGCCATGGCTTTGAGAATCCACGTATCCACGGGGAAGGCCTCAAATTTCGCCGTGCCAAAGAGCAAAACACAATCGGCAATCTTCGGCCCCACGCCCGGTAGCTCGGCCAGCCAGTCGTGCGCCTCCCCGTACGGCGCATTTTTTATTTTTGTCTCCCAGCCAGGCGTTTGGGCCAGCTTGGCTGCCGTGTGCTTCACAAACGCCGCGCGGTAGCCCAGGCTGCAGGCGCGCAATTCACTTTCCTTAACTTCCGCCAGTCGCTCCCAGGTGGGCAACGCATGCACGCCGTCCCAGATAGGTTCGCCAAAGCGCGCCGCCATTTTTTCGCACAATTGCGCAATGTGCGGAATTTGTTTGGCGCTGCTGCACAGGAACGCCAGCAACGCCTCACCCAGGGGCTGCCGCAGCAATCGCAAGCCCGGCCACGTGAGGATTTTCTTTTCCAGAATGGCATCCGTCCGCCAGGGCAATTGGTCGGCCAGCGCGTCGAAGTCCACCTCAGTGGCCAGGTAATCCTCCACTACCGCCGCTGCGTGCGCTAATTCTACCGGCGCACTCCATTCTAATGTTTCTCCCGGCCCGGCGCGCATCCGCGCCACACAGTTGCCCCATACGCCCTGCCAGGTTTCATTGGTGCCGTCCACCTTCCGCCAGCGAAAAGCTTGTCCGCCGCACAGGGTTTCCGCCAGCACGCGTGGCGAAATGTTAATCGGTTTTGCGGTGGTGCGCCACGGGGTCCAGTCCCCCGTCACTGCCTGGCCGCCGTGTGCGAGGGGTTTTTTCACGGGCAACGTAACACCAGTGCCAGGCTTAAGACTTTGTTGCCGCTGCTACGTTCGCTTCAGCTGGCAACGCCCACAGGAAACTCTGCTTGTCGGCGAGCACCTTGCCCGCAGCGTCTTTTAGTGTCACCTTGTACGCGGTGATTTTGGTGTTTTTGTCCTTCCAGTCCTTGCCCGTCAGCCCCAGCAGGATTTCCGGCAACGTGCCCGTGGGCTGGGCCAGGACAAAATGGGCGTGCTGCGGGTTAGGGTCGTCACTATGGATGTAATCGACGTCCACTTGGGTGCCGGCGGGCAATTCCACCCCGGGATGCCAGACGAGGCTCACAATAAAATAATAGCCCCCGCGCTGCGCCGGGTCGGTGCGTTCGATCACGCGGCCGCTAGTGTTCTCTTTGTCGGTGAGATATTCGGAAATGCGCACGAAATCCTGCGCCGCAATGTAGCGGTGGTCCACATGCGCAATGGCGACGCCTTCGGTGCTCACCCCGGGCGGCCCGCTGGTTGCACTCGTGGGCACGCTACACGCTCCTAGCAGTAGCCCCGCGGCGGCCAGTGCGGCCCGCGTCCATGCCAGTCGGTGCGAAAAGATGCGCATCGGGAGTTTTTCCCGCGGGCGCCGGCCCCTTAGGACTTATCCTTCTTGGAGGATTTCGCGGCTTTGCCCGCGGCGGCGGCGGCTTTGGCGCGGTCTTTGCGACGTTTCTTGTAAGCGACGCGGCGCGCGCGCTTGATACCTTTGTTGTACTGTTTGCTCATGGGTGAAAGAGGGAAAGCTTGTCGTTCGCTTGCGCGGGGTCAAGGGTGCAATATCAGGCCTCTTCAGCGTACTCGGCCCAGCTGCTGCTGGTTTCCCATACGCGCACGCTCGCCAGGCGCACCCCGGCGGCCAGCGGATATTTCGCTTTGCGGTTTGCCGCATAGGCGGCCAGGCGCTTTTTCGCCTCGGCAAAAATTGTTTTCGCCATGACTTCCGTCGTCGGGTCATACCCGTCAAAGGGGATGATTTGTTTCCCATACGCCGCCCGGAGTTTTTTGAACTGTTTGTCCTTCGTATTCACGCACAGCGCATGGTCAAAGGTCTTGATGTAGGCGCCCACGGCGTCCTTTACCGCCTTGAAGTCGCACACCATCTCATTGCGATCCAGCTGCGCGGCTTCCAGCACCACCTCCACCTTGCGCGAGTGTCCGTGCGGGTACTTGCACAAGTCCGGGTGCTTCGAAAGCATGTGGCCGCTTTCGACCTCAAAAATTTTGCAGATGCGGTAGGGCATGGGCTAAAAAGGCAACGCTCAGGATTGCTTATCCCTGCGGCTATGTCGAACAGATTGCTGCCTTGGGTAGGGCGCACTAGTCATTTACGTCCCCCGCTTGTTCCCAAACAATTCAATATGCAACCGGTGGCAATACCGGTATCCATGAGCCTCGCAAATCGCCCGCAATTTCGGCTCCCGCGCCCGCAAGGCCTCAATCGTGATGCCCTCGGGCATGAGCAGGATTTTTTCCGGCGGTATCTTCACGCCCACGTCACTCACAATCTGTTGGATCTCCGCCACATCCTCTTCCTTGGCCACCACGAACTTCAGTTGATAAGGATATTTTTCCACCCACTCACGCACTACCTCCGGTTGCCGGCGCAGCTTTTCGTGCTTTCCGCTCCAGGCGCCAAACAATTTTGCATCCGGGGTGGAGTTCTTCAGCTTTGGGCTCAGCGACGCCAGGTCGCAGGCAATGTCTCCGGGGGAAATCGTCGCCGCCGTTTCGATCGTGATGTGCTTGCCCAGCTTCTTCAACTCCGCCGCCAATTCGCGAATGCCCTTGGCCACCATCGGCTCGCCCCCGGTAAGAATGACATGCCGCGCGGGAAATTTTTGCACTTCACTCGCAATCTCCGCCACCGTCATTTCTTTCCCCTCCGGGTTCCACGACGCATACGGCGTGTCGCACCAGTTGCACCGCAGGTTGCACCCCGACGTGCGTACAAATACCGATGGTGTCCCCGTCAGCTCGCCCTCGCCTTGGAGGGAGTGGAAAATCTCTGCAATCAGCATGGGGGCACACTAGAGGCCGGCAATGGATGCGGCAAGGGCGCAGCTCACTTCACCTGCACGTGCGCCGTGGTGGGAATGATTTTTCCGGCGGGATCCTTCTCCTGCATTTCGAAGCCTTTGTCTTCGGCGATGGCGTCGTAAAAATGCCAGACGAGGGATACGGTGTTGTCGCCGGGGCTGAACTGCAGCGGGATCAGTAGCTTGTCCACATGGACAATGTTTTTGAAGCGGACGATAATGTTGTCACGCCACAGGCCGACGGTCAGACGGCATTCACGCCCTTGGTATTCGATACTCTCGAGCTCTATCCAGTCCCCGGAATTCAAAACCGGCGAATAAACCAAAGCGGTCGGTCCCAACCCTTCAGGGATATTGCCCGCCGGCGCGGTTTGCAGCTTGGGTTCGGGAATGTCCATGTCCCTGAGCGGGTCCGTGCTGAGACGGTAAAAGCTATCCGCATAGTGGGCGGCATCGAAGTAACCGGCCTGCAACAGTGGCTGGCCCGCCACAGCCAGATGTGCCGGCAGCGCCCAATAAGACCCCCGCACGGTGGTCCAAGTTTGAGCGGGAATTTTTGCCAGGGCGGTTTTTATCTGGTCGAGGGCGAGAGTTGCCGGTGTGCCACCTGGTTTGGCGCCGACGGTGAAGGTCACACTGGCTGTGTCCAGACGCCCCTTCCAAGCCTGACCATTGGCTCGGCGCTCCCCCTTTTTGTCCGGCGCACTGCTGTCAAATCGCCGACACGACACCTGCAGCGTATAATCTCCTGCAGGCAACTTGCCCAAGGAGAGGAGGAAAAGATTCCGGCCAGCCACGAAAGTGCCGGGCACAGAGGTGATCCATACTTCGGCGTGTACGGTAATGATATTGCCGGACTGGGTGATGGCGGTGGGAACCCACATGCCACCATTAACCTCGGGCGCGGCAATTTCCAGCAGTGTGGGTTGCAGGGCGTTGGCCCGGGCAAACGGCACCGGTTCAAGGACAATGCGCTGGGTTTTGGCAGTCGCACCGCCGGGTCGGGGGAAGGTATCGGCGTAACTAGCTATGTGGCTGTCATGCTCGGGGGTGTAATTGTTAGGCTGGCGGTGAACCGAATCGAGGAAACTCTCCGGCAGACTGCCGATGGTGAGGAAGGGCGGGTTCGGCCGGTTGGCCGCGGGCATGGTGCCGAGCGACAAAAATGATGTATCCACCACCACCAGCGGCAGGTGCAATTGCTTATCTGCCGGCCATAATGGCGCTGGCTCGCTGGGCGCGTTTTGTGCGGCTCCGGGGGCGGCCAGTAGCAGAATGGCCAGAATGGTCAGGGGTATGCGCACGGGGGTATCGACGTGAGGCTACTTTACATAGAATAACCTTAACCGCAAAAGGTTCACTTATTTTTTGCGCAGAGACGGCTTTTTCGGCAACGGGCCCGTGCTGGCATAAACCGTTGGGTCGGATAGACGGGCATTAATAAACGCTTCGCGGCGTTCCACGCAGGTGCCACACGTGCCGCAGTGGATTTTTCCGCCTTTGTAGCACGACCACGTTTGCGCGAATTCCACCCCGAGCTTGTGGCCTCGCGCCGCGATTTGCGTCTTAGTCAGCCGGATAAAAGGCCGCAGGAGTTGAATCTTTGCGTACGTGCCCGTGCGCATCGCTTCGCCCATGGCTTGCATAAATTCTTCGCGGCAGTCCGGGTAAATCGCATGGTCACCCGCATGCGCTGCAATAACCAGGCCTTGGGCCTCAATCGACTCCGCATGTCCCGCGGCAATCGCCAGCATGATGCCGTTGCGAAAGGGCACCACCGTTTGCTTCATCGTCTTTTCTTCGTAGTGTCCATCGGGGATTTTTCCGCCGGATTTCAACAATGCCGACTGCAGCAAATCGGGCATAAAATCCAGCGCCACAACCTGGTGGGGGATTTTCAGCTTCCGGCAGTGCCAGCGCGCAAACGGAATTTCCCGCGCATTATGCTTCGAGCCGTAGTCAAAGCTGATGGCTCCCGCCACCGTGTGCCGGGCGTGGGCTGCGTACAACGCCGCGGTCGAGTCCATCCCGCCGCTGAGGAGGACCACTACCTTCATGGGCAGCAGGAAAGTTTTGGCGCGTCCGCCGCGGCTCCGGCGCGCGGATATTCCGCCACCACCGCCAGGCCTAGGCCGCCGCGTGGTGCAAATTGGCCCGTGATGCGCAGCACGTGCGGTTTACACGCCTGCACCAGATCATCAAGCATGCGGTTGATGACGGCTTCATTAAACGAGGGTTCGTTGCGGTAGGAGGCCAGATAAAATTTCAGCGACTTTGTTTCGACGCACAACTTTCCGGGGATGTAATCGATGACGATGTGCGCAAAATCCGGCTGGCCCGTCACGGGACACAGCGAGGTGAAGTCCGGGCAATCGAGGTGAATCCAATACGCGCGCTTCGGCTGCGGGTTCGGAAAGGTCTCCAATTTCGCCTGTGTGGGCGAGGCGGGCAGGGCTGTTTCGGAGCGGCCGAGCAGCGTCAGGCCGGCGACTTTTTTGCGGGTGCGTTTCATGCGCGTGGAAGAAGGCCCGCCATCCTGACATCGCCTCCGCCCCGGCGCAAGCCCGGGGTCACCATTGCAATTCGCGCTTTTGCCGCACAGTGCCTAATTTAACTGCACTCTCATATCCTTCTGCTTTCGCCCTGCGCGCTGCCATGGCCGCTAATGCCAGCGCCCAAAACCGGTCGGCATGGCCGCCGGGCCCGCGGTCTGCCGCAAAACGCAAGTTCCCTGCGCTGGTGGCAGTCTTCTTGATGGCCCGTAAATCCGCGCGGACGGCTTTTTCCGCCGGGATGCGCAGTCCGCGTTTTTCAAACAGCTGGCGCAACCCATACGCCAAATCTTCTTTCACGGGCGCAGTAAAATTCACTGCTTCCACCCGGCTGGCACCAAATCGTTCTTGCGCGCGTTCCGCCAGTTGCCGGCCTAATCCCGTACTGTCGAGACACGCCCGCCGCAAACCTGGCCGCGCCAGCCGCTCCCATAATAATTCCTCTTGTCGCGCAAAGGGCTGCTTTTCCAGCACCAGCACTTCCCGGGTAAACAACACCCCGCCCACGCGCTCGACCAGCCACAGCACGGTCAGGTCATGCACGCGCCCAATGTCCACCCCAAGGAAAAATTCCCGTCCGGGTTTGGCTATGGCAGCCTCCGCCAAGGGCTGAAATTCACCTTCCGCGTATTCGCACGCCGCAATCAATTCCCACGGTAGAAACGCCGTCGTTTCATCCGCCGGCAGGCACATGTATTCTTGTAGGAACGTTTCTTCATCCGGACACGCCGCGCGAATGAAATCAAAATAGGCGGCCTGGTCCATCTGCCGCCGCGGGTCACTTTCCGGCAGCTTGGCTTGTAATTTCGTCAAAAAGCCTTCCTCCAGTGCATCCTGCAAGGTGACGCGATGCAGCGAAAAATTCTTCGGGTTGCCGCCATGTCGCGCTTCCACGACTAACTGGTTGAAATAGTTCTGCGCTCCGCGGTGTGTGGAAAGTATTTCCAATTGCCCGCCCCAGGTGATGCCGGGGTAGGCGATGGCGTAGAGCTGTTGCGGATCCGGGTGCAGTGCAAACTCGTCCAGCACCCGTGGCCCGCGTTTGCCGGCTTGGGCATCCGGGTTGGACGACAGCGAGTACACTCGCGTTCCATTGGCCAGCGCCAGTGCCTCGGCCTCTGCTCGCCCTCCATCCGGCAGTACTCGCGCGCCCAGCGCCCTGGCTCCCTGGTCCAAAATTCGCGCAAACTTGCGGCAATCGTCCAGAAACAACCGCGCCTGGATTTCGTCGCGCGACGCCACCCAGGCATCCAACCGCAGCCCGGGCACGCACTGCCGCCGCACCAGCGCATACGCCGTCGCCCACGACATGCCTATCTGTCGTGATTTTTCCAGCAGTTTTAAACGGGCCGGGTCTTCAATCCACCGCTGTTGGTAGGGAAGGAGGAGAGGCATGCGAAATGGGCAAATTCACATTATTTTCAGGTCTCGCTCGAGTTCATCACGCAAAGCTGGAGGCAGGCCAATGCCCGCTGCAGTTTTATTTTCGGAGTGCTCTTGGATGTGTTCGGTCAAGCGCAGGAAATTTTGGACCGCCTGGCTGGTGATGGTGGAGGCCTTGGCCATGTCTTCCATCTTTGGCAACTCCTTGCGGAGCACGCCAAGCTGGTCGAAAAACATTTCGTAAACGAGATCCGCCGATTGCCTGAGCAGTCGTCGGTTTTTTTCAAAACCAGCAATGACTTCATCGGCCCGTTGCTTGGTGAGTTGGATTTCAGCAATATGGGCTTCGAACGTCGGCGTGGATGAGCGCTTGGCCATGTCAGATTAAATGTTCCGCCTCCAAGTAATCCCGCCCGGCGGCCGTCAATCGCGCGCGGGGCAACCCGTGGGATAGCGCCGCCGGGGCAATTTCCAGCAGGCCTTTGCCTGCTAAATAATCCAGTTCCACCTGCAATTGCGCTTCCTCCAGTCGAAAGCCCGCCAGGGTTGCGCCATGGATCAACGTTGCCGGTGGCAGTGCTGCCGGTGCAGCCGCTCCCAACTGGCGCAGCAGGGCCTGGCGTAGCAAAAGTCGTTGTTCTGCATTCATAATCAGTCCTCCGGGGTAAAGGTGAAGCGCTCAATCAGCCGATCCAGCTTCGCATCGAGGTGGTGCAGCCGCTGGGTCAACAGCTCCGCCTCCTTCTGCACTCCCGCCACCCCGCGCTCCAGCGCCCGGATGCTTTCGTAAATCTTCTCGCGTGAGGCTGCGGAATTCCGTCCCATCTCCTCCACTCGGCGTTCGTAGTCGGCACTCAGCTCATCCAGCCGGGCATTCAACGCCGCCAGGTTTTCGCGCGAGGCATATTCCTTGTGCAGCGGCGGCACTGGCTCCGGCTGGCGCAAGTGCCCCTTCCACAGGTCGAGCGCGTGCTTGAGCGCCACCAGCACGGCAGCGGTGATGACGAAATACTGGTAATACTCGGTGGCGCCGGGCTCTCCGGCGACGGCTAGGGTGGGTGGGTGCATGGTTACGAGGGAGCATCCTACCCGACGCCGCCGCCTTCGTGAACCGCACTGTTGGCTGCGTTGGATAGGTTGGGTTAAAGTCCTCCCCGCCGCGGCCTTACGTCTTTTGTGAATAGGGTGAATATGTTTTGCTTGCCAGCGGCGCAACTGCGTGAAAAGTAGGTAACGATTTAACCACGCTCCCGGCCATGACTTCCGAAAACACCTCGCTCCTTAACGCTCTCGACGAACTCATTGGGCAATACCACCTGCTCAAGCACCCCTTCTACCAGGCTTGGACTGAAGGCACCTTGCCCAAGGAAACGCTGATGCTCTACTCCGAGCAGTATTACCAGCAGGTCAAGGCCTTCCCGAAGAATCTCGCCCGCCTCGCCGCCCGTTGCGAAGGCAAGCTCGAAGACCTCGTCGTGGACAATCTTTCCGAGGAACTCGACCCCGCCGCCCCTCACCCGGAACTTTGGCGCCAGTTCGCCTTGGCCACCGGCACCACGGAAGGCCGCCTAGACGCCGCCCAGCCCCTGCCCGGCATTGCCAAGCTGCTCGAAGATTTCCGCGATGTATCCGAGCGCAAATCCATCGCCGCCGCCGTGGCCGCATTCTACGCCTACGAAGCCCAGGTGCCGGAAATTTCCCGCGAGAAAATTGACGGCCTGCGCAAGCACTACGGCATCAACCAGCCCTCCGCCCTCCAGTATTTTGAAGTCCACCAGGAGGCGGATGTCCGCCACCGCCAAGCTTGGCGCGATTGGCTGGCCACCGAAACCGCAGGTCAGAGCGAAGCCGAAATCCTCGCCGGCGCTGAGCGTGTGCTCAAGGCCCTCTGGGGTGCGTTGGACGCCGTCTATCCTGAAGGTTGCGCCTGCGAAGCGGGTAAGAACTAAATTTTGGTGTCTTCCGCAAAGTTTTGGTCCAGCCCGCATGGCCGCCCGCTGCCGGTTCCTGGCGCGCGCACGCTCGTCATGGGCGTGCTCAATGTCACACCCGATTCGTTTTCTGATGGTGGCCAGTTGCCCACCGAGCAGGCGGTGGTTGACCGGGCGCGGAAATTATTGAGCGAAGGCGCCGACATCCTCGACCTCGGCGGCGAATCCACCCGGCCCGAATCCGCCCCCATCGATGCTCCGACAGAACTGGCCCGGGTATTGCCCGCGCTCGCCGCGTTGCGCAAAAACTTTCCGGATGCCCCAATCTCCATCGACACTTACAAGCCTGCGGTTGCCGAGGCTGCGGTCAAAGCAGGGGCGGATCTGGTCAATGATGTGTGGGGTTTCCTGCACGGGTTTACCCCGGAAGAACGGCGTGATTGGAAGCCTGCAAAATTTCGGCCTTCGAATATGGCGCAAACGGTTGCCTTGTTAAATTGCCCCATAGTTTTGATGCACAACCGTCCCGATCGAAATTACACCAATTTTTGGGAAGACGTCCTGCATGATTTCAGAATGAGTATTTGGCAGGCAACCTACGCGCAAATTTCCCCCCGGCAAATCTGGCTCGACCCTGGTTTCGGCTTCGCCAAAGACCCCGCCCAAAATCTCGAAGTGCTGAAAAACCTGCATAAAATTGTCGAGCTCGGCTTTCCCGTCCTCCTCGGCACCTCGCGCAAGTCCACGATTGGTCGTGTCCTCGACAACGCTCCGGCCCATGACCGCCTGGAAGGCACCGCCGCCACCCTCGTCTGGGGCATCCAGCAAGGCTGCGCCATGGTGCGGGTGCACGAAGTTGCGTCATTGCGCCGTCAGATTAAAATGGCCGACGCCATTCGCGCCGGACTTGCGTGGATGCCGTGACTGTATTTCAGTAATGACGGGGCCGTACTCTTCGGCTAGCGTCGCCACTCCATGTCTCAAGACAGCCTCACGCTCCATCGGTTGCGGTTTTTCGCCCACCACGGTGTACTGCCGGCCGAAACGGCCCACGGCCAGATTTTTGAAGTCACAGTGCGCCTGGAGCTGCCGCTGGCCAAAGCCGGCCAGGCGGACGACCTCGCCCTCACGGTTGATTACCAGGCGGCGTATGAAGTTGTGCGCGGAGTAATGGAAGGCGCCAAGTTGAAACTCGCCGAAGCGTTGGCGGAAACAATGGCCGCCAATTTATTGCGAGCCTTTGCCCAAGTCGGAGCCGTTGAAGTCGAGGTGATTAAACCCCAGCCACCGGTGGCCTTCGCCTTTGCGGGCTTTTCAGCCAAAATCCGCCGCGTGCGACCCTAAGTCCATGCCTGCGCTCGTGCGACAAGCCTTCATCGGCGTCGGCGCCAATCTGGGCGACCGCTGGACCACCATCCGCACTGCGCTCGATAATTTGACGCGCACGCCAGGAATTATTTCGCTGGAGTCATCGGCGGTTTTTGAAACTGCCCCCGTAGGCGTTACCGAACAACCGGTGTTTCTCAATCTCGTCATCGGCGTGGAGACCACACTGACTCCGGAGCAACTGCTGGAAACTTTGCTGGCCCGGGAGCGAGCCGCTGGCCGCCGTCGGGAAAAGGAAACCCGCTGGGGGCCGCGTACCCTCGACCTCGATTTGCTGCTGTTTGAAAACGAGACGCGCACTTCTCCCGGTCTGACGCTGCCCCACCCCCGTCTGTGGGATCGCGCATTTGTATGCGGGCCACTGAAGGAACTCGTCAGCCGGGAGGCCCGTTTTCACCAACCCGCCTGGCAGGATTTGCGCGCGCGCCTGGCAAAATATGTTTTGCCCCCGGTCGGCCTTACCCCGTGGAAACCGCCAGCGCGCTGAATGTCGCGGAACTTGTGCTCCCTTCGTCTTGTAAGGAGGTTGGGGGAGCGCTAGATTGCATCTTCCTCCCCCTCCTTCGCCGCACGGCATGAACAAGCACCCGTTTACTCTCGTCCTTCTGCTGGGTGCACAGGCGTTGGCTGGCTGTCTGTCGTATACGGAGCAATCGGCGCAACTGCGCTCAGCGTGGACGGCGGGTGATTACCTTGGCGCGAAAAACGCCGCCGCCGTTGGTGCCAAAGCCAGCCCGAGCCGCGACACCGTTTTATGGGACCTCGAGCTGGGCGCTGCCGCGCGGGCGGCAAACGACACCGCCGCCAGCATGACAGCGCTGCAACGCGCCGATGCTTTGTTTGATTACTGGGACGGCCAGCCCGACATTTCCATTTCGCAGGAAACCGCGGCCTTGCTCACCAACCAGTCGGTGCTGCCTTATCGCGGACGCGACTACGACCGCATAATGGAAAGCACCTACCAGGCGCTCAATTATCTGCACCTGGGTAAGTTTGACGAAGCTCGCGTTGAACTTAACCGCGCCCTCGAACGTCAGCGTGCCGCTGTAATTAAAAACACCGAACGCATCGAAAAAGCCCGGGACGCCGCCGCCGAGTCCGCCGCCAGTGGTTACGACGCCCAACGCGCACAAAAGGACAACCGGTTTCAGGAACAAATGCGCCAGACTTATTCTCCGCTCGAAGGCTTTAAATTCTATACGCCATACGTAAACCCATTTACCACCTACCTGCAGGGCCTGTGCCTCATGGCGCGGCCACTCTCCAACGCCGACTTTGAAAGCGCCCGGGTGGACTTCGAGCGCGTGCGCGCCATGATTGGCCGCAATCCCTATATTGACGCCGACTGTGCACTTGCCACCCAGTTGGCCGGAGGCGCGGGGCGGATGCCGGCGCTCACCTACATCATCTTTGAAACCGGCCAGGCACCCACGCGCATTGAGTCGCGCATCGACATTCCCGTCTTTGTGGTCTCCCGCGACGTGCCTTATTTTGGCGTGGCCTTTCCCAATCTGCGCTTCAACAACTTGTTCGATACCGGTTTGCTCGTGCAGGCTGCGGGCGAAGCACCCGTGCGCACTGCCCTCTTGTGTGACATGGACAATGTCATCGCACAGGAATTCCGGAACGATTTACCTGAGGTCGTGGTCAAAACGCTCATCTCTTCCGGCGCCAAGGCGGCGGCATTCTTTGGCCTCCATCAGGAAACCCGTAAGAACGACACGCTTGACGCCCTTAACGTCTTCACCGCCATCTTCTACGAATCCGCCACCAACCACGCTGATTTGCGCACTTGGGTCACGCTGCCCAAGCAGTTCCTTTTTTGCCGGCTACCCACCCCGGCTGATCATAAATTGACCATCACCGCTGACTCCACTCACGAAACCCAAGTAGTTGACCTGCCCCCCGGTCTCGTTACCATGGTCTATATCAAAAGTGCCGCCGCCGGCAACCGCCTCGCCATCCAGGCCTTCCCCCTCCGCTAATCCCGATGAAATATCTTCACGCCCTTTTTGCTGCCACGGTGCTGGCCCTTGCCAGTGCCGGTTGCGCCACCGTCAACACCGTTGAGCCGGCCAACCCTGTCGGCAAGGCCGACAAAGTTCCCGACAAGCGCATCATCACCAATGAAACACTCAACGCCATCGCCTACGTCGTCGAGGTCGACCGCGCTAAAACTCCCGGCGGCTTCGAGCAAGTGCAGGTGCAGTTGCAAAACATGAAGGCGGGCGTAAAGAATGTTAACTACCGCTTCACTTGGTTCGACATCAACGGCATCGCCCTGAATACCGACCCCGTGATGAAGAGCCTCTCCCTCGAAGGTGGCGAAACGCGCGTCATTCAGGACGTGGCCACCTCGCCCAATGCCGTGGACTGGAAGCTCTCGCTTTACGAAAGCGTCGGTCGCACCGATACTCCCGCCACCAATCCTCCCCGCTCTCCTCGTCCATGAAAAAACAACTCAACGCCATCCTGACTAGTTTCATTGCCTCGCTGGCCCTCGCTGGCTGCGGCACGCCCGAAGGCACCGGCGGCGGCGCTCAGTATATTGACCCCAATGGCCAGCGCGCCATTGTCAATGTGGGCCGCATTAATTACCAGGACTTCAACATGGCCGCCAGCGACCTTGTGCAATCTTTGATCAAGAGCGGCGTCATCGAGGAAAAGCGCCCGGGCAAGCCCGCCCTGGTGGCTGTCTCGCGCGTCACCAACGACACCGACCAGCAGTTTGACACCGATCAGCTCACCAACGGTATCACCATCGCCCTGCTCGACACCAAAAAGGTGCAGATTTCCAACCTCGGCTTGAACGGCTCCACGACCGACCCACTCGCCCAGGAAGTGGCCACCAAAACGGCCTTTGTGGACAATAAGTCTCTGCCAAATAATAATCCGGACTACACCCTTTACGGCAAGATTTCGATGTTCAAGGATGCGGCCGGCAACGTGAAACAAAGCGCCTATTTCTTCGACCTCTCGCTCACGGATGTCAGTACTAATGTAACCGTGTGGCGGGACCGTAAGGCTGTCGTCAAGCAGGGCCAGGGCGCCTCCATCGGCTTCTAATTCACGCTGATTTTCAGGATGGCCTGCCCGGCGCGGAAGCGTCATTTTAGTTGTATGTATAAAGTGCGTCTCATCACCGCTCTGGCGGTGGGTTGGCTCATGGCGTCATCGGTTATTCTTGCCGCCGATGCCCCCGCCGCTCCGGCGAAGTTGGAGTCCGTGTCCACCACCTTGGATATACATGCGCCGGATTTCGCGCCCAAGCCCGACGATTACCGTCGGCAGCAGGAAGCCGCCAGCGAGGTGGTCGTCATCCGGGTCACGTCAGTCACCACCCAAGCCGCTGCCACGGAAAGCAATACCAAGGGGGCATTGCTGGTCACTGCCCAAGCCGTCATCATCGGCGTGTCTCGTTCGGCCACGAAGCTGGCCAACGGTGACGCTATTTATCTGCTTTACGGCTACGTGCCTTCTTCGCCCGGTGCGCCCGCACCCCCGCCGACTCCTGTGCTCGTCAAGAACACCGAGTATCTGGCCTATCTTTCCAAGGGCTCGGCCAAGGCCACTTACCGGCCCGCTGCCGGTGCCCAAAGTTTTTTGCCCGCAAATACTCCGGTGGTTTCCACTTCCGGTAACGGCACCGCCGAGATTTTGGTCAAGCCCGCCACCGCCCGGGCCGACACGTCTTTGCTGCCCACGCCGGATTTCCCGAATCCTACCGGTTCAGTTCGCTTGCGTACTCCGGCGATGGAGCAAATTGTCAAACTGGTGCAGGTAAATGGCGGCTGGGCCGTCAGCATTGCCCAGTCCGACCCCGTGCCGTTGCAAACCATCGGCAACGCCAAACCAGTGTTGCTCGTTTATTACAGTCCGCCTTTGCGTTCCCCCGTTACCCAACCCGCGGTGTTGTTATACGTAGCTGGCACCCAACCGGCGGAGCCGCCGACAAAGGGGACGCTGACGATTGAACGCGCCCTGGTGCTCGATCCCGAACATCATTTATTGGGTGACGCCTTGTGGGCCAAGCGGGTGGAGGACAATCAGCGTCCCATCCCCTTGCCGGCCTGGCACTGGTTCGAATACAAAGTGGATGTAGAAGACATCGAAACACACAAGGTGCAAACGATTCTGCTGTCGTCCCCGTCCACACCGGCTTCCCTCACTTCGCCACCCGCCGCGAGCACGGACAAAAAGAATTAGTTATTCGCGCTCACCGTGCGCTTGGGCGCAGTCAGCGTAAAATGGATGCGCGTGCCGTTGCCGGTTTCACTTTCGCAGGCCACTTCGCCGCCGTGCAGTTGGATGGTGTGCTTGACAATCGACAGGCCAAGCCCGGTGCCGCCGCTTTCACGCGAGCGGCCTTTATCCACGCGGTAGAAGCGTTCGAACACATGTGGCACATCACTCGCGGGGATGCCGCAGCCGTTGTCTTCAATCGTCACGCGCACGCAATCGTCTTCCTGTCGCGTCAGAATGCGCACGCGCGTGAAGCCCTTGGCGTAGCGAAAGCAATTGTCCAGCAGGTTGTGGAACACCTGGGAAATTTTCAGCGCATCCAGTGGCAGCAAGTCGTTTTGATGGCGCAAATCCAGCTCCAGGATGACGTGCGCGGCGCGGAAACGCTCAGTGTATTCCAACGCTGCTTCATCAATAATCGCGCGCAGGGATTGCGACTTGATGTCCAGTTGCGGTTGGGCGCTTTCCAGGCGCGACAGTTGCAGCAGATCGTTTACCAGGGCGACCAGCCGCAGCGTCTGCCGGCGGATTTTGTCGAGAAAACGCAGCCGGCTTTCGCGGTCGATGCGGTCTTCGTCTTCAATGAGTGTTTCGGCAAAGCCTTTGATGACGGTAAGCGGCGTCCGCAGTTCATGGGAGACATTGGCCACAAATTCTTTCCGCACATTTTCCAAGTCCTTCAACCGGGTGATGTCATGCAATACAAACAGGCACAGGCGCGTGCCGTCCGGCGCTTGGGTGGCCAGCGGCGCGCCGGAGATTTCAATCCACCGGGTTTGGTCCCGCCCCAGGGGCAGGGGGAACTCCGCCCGGGGTGGGTTTTCCCCGCGCAAGGTGCGGTAGAAGTAATCCAGCAGGTTCGCGCCGCGCACGGCTGATTCCAGCCTCGCCCCTGGCGCGGTCTTGTCCGCGCCGAGCAAGTCGCTGGCGGCGGCATTGGCCAGCGCCACCCGTTGTTCGGAATTGATCAGCAACACCGCTTCTTTGATGTTATCCAAGGTGGCCTGGATTTGCGCCAGGTGGCCTTGCTCCTTTTGGCTCAGTTGGGCGTGCGCCTCGGCGAGTTCACCCACCGCCCGGCGCAGGCGGTCAAGATGGTAGAATCGCGCAAGGGCATCGTCCTCGCGCAAAAAATTTCGCGAGCGGGTTTCAGCTTCCTGCGCCAGCTCCTGAAGTCGCTGCCGCAACGCTAGCAGCCTCCAGCCAAAGAAAACCGCCAGCAGCGCAAAGACAAAGGCGAGGAGGGGCCACATAGGGTAGGCGGTTTTCCGTTGACGGTTTCCTGCTCAAGGTCGGCGCGATTGGCATGGTTCGCGCTGGCTAAGAGCTTTAACCGTAAACCATAAACCCTAAACGGTAAACAAATTACGCGTCCACCGCCCGGTAGCCCACGCCCCGCACGGTTTCAATCAGGTCCGCTTCCGTGCCCAGTTTTTCGCGCAAGCGGCGAATGTGCGTGTCCACGGTGCGGGTTTCAATGTCCGCTTCGTAGTTCCACACGTTGACGAGCAAGTGTTCCCGGCTTTGCACGCGGCCTTTGCGTTCAATCAACAGGCACAGCAGCCGGAATTCCGTCGCCGTCAGCTCCACTTCCTGCCCGCGTACGGTCAGCTGGTGCTTTTCGACATCCACGACCACTTTGCCCAGTTGGAAAATTTTCTCCGCCGGGGCCGCACCATTCGGTTGGGCCAGGCGCTTGAAGATCGCCTGCACGCGCAGCAGCAGTTCGCGCATGTCAAAGGGCTTCGGCATATAATCATCCGCCCCGGTTTCAAATCCCTTCACCCGGTCTTCCGCCTCGCCGCGGGCCGTCAGGAAAATAATCGGGATGCTCTTCATGAGGGCGTCCGCCCGCAGCATGCGGCAAACCTGCAGCCCGTTGAGCTCCGGCATCATGATGTCCAGAATCACAAGGTCGGGTTGAAATTGCCGCGCCTTGCCCATGATCAGCAGCGGGTCGTTGATGACCTGCACTTCGTAACCTTCCTGCTTGAACTTGTAGGCCAGCAGTTCGGTGACGTCGTGCTCGTCATCCACCACGAGGATTTTTTTGGCGGGAGTGTTTTTCATGTAAGGGCCGGTGCGCCGGTTTGCCCCCGCCGCCTCAGGGGAGGCTGCGTGTAACAATGACTGGCGAACACGCGCGATTATATCACACGATGCAAGCAGGGCAAAATCAATCATTACCCATTCATGGCAAATAAGTTACCGATTGTTACAGGCGCTTTGCCACGCGTTTGTAACCGAGGTGTTGCACTAATTTTACGAGTCGCCTAAATACGTCGCTATGCTGACGGACTTTAATTGTCTCCGGCCGTGGCGATACCTACAGTTGTCCTAACCTTCTTCTTATGAACTCCCGCTTTCTCGCTTTGTTCGGTGCCATCTTGGTCGCCTTGGCCGCCCTTTGGTATTTTGTTGCGCCGACTCCCGCGCCCGCCGCTCCGGCCGCACCCTCCGTTGCCGCGCCGGCCACTGCTCCCGCTGTCTCCGTTGCCGCACCCGCGCCAAAGCCTGTCGCCGTTCCCCAAGTCGCCGCACCCAAAGTCGCCGCCGTCAGCACCCCTGCGTCTGCCGTCGCTGCCCCGGTGGTCGATAACCAGAAGGAATTAACCACCGCCATTCCCGAACTCGTCCACTACATCCAGGCGGGCGACCTCGTCACTGCGTGGCAGACGTATGCCCGGCCCGACTTCTTTGCGCAAATTCCTCCCGATCGCCATGCCGCCGTCGACGAACGCTTGCGCGCCGTTGTGACTAGCCCTGACGGCCAGATGCGCGTGCAAATCATGTCGCAGGTGCTTGATTCTTTTAATACCCAGACTCCCGTTTACAACGAAGCCGGCGATGTCGCCACCTACCAAGTCGCCGGCCCCGCCTCCGCCGTCGGCCTCAAACAAGTCCGCTTCCAAAAAGTCGATGGCCGCTGGTACATTGGCAACGACGACCTCCGCCAAATCGGCAATCTCCTGGGGTTGTAGTCTGAGCTAAAAGGTAGGGACGCCTCTCCGAGGCGTCCGCCTTCGCAGCATCAGCATTCAAAAAAACGCTACTGTATTCACCCTTGTCAGTCTTACCCCGGTTTGATTGCTTCGGGCTAGATGGGTCGTAAGAAAAAATCCCGGCTGGAAACGCCTGCACGCGCAGGTAACGCTGTGCCGGAAATTCCGAATCTGCGGGAAATGCCCGCGCCGCAGCCCCTCGACAAATGGCGCTGGCTGAAATACACGCTGGCCGTGGTTGAACCACTGTCTATCGCGGCCCTATTTATTTTCTTATTGTGGAAATCATGGCTGCGCTGGGGCGACCCTTTGGTTGACCACCCCCGCGACCTTTACACGGCTTGGCAGATGGGCGAGGGGGCCGTGTTATATCGCGACATTACCACTTGGTATGGTCCCCTGTCCCATTTGGTGCAAAGCTTCGGCTTCAAGCAATTTGGCGTCGGCTTGCATACGCTGATTTGGCTGAACATTGCAGTGACTGCGGGCGTGCTGCTTCTCTTGCGCGGCATTTTCGGGCTGCTTGGCCATCGGCTCTCGGTCTGGCTGGTTTCAGTGGTGTTCTTGAGCGTCTTTGCTTTTGGTGACTATGTCGTGCTGGGGAATTATAATTTCATCGTCCCCTATGCATCCCAAGCCACCTACAGCTTTTTAGGCCTGCTGCTCGCAGTGTGGGGTTTGCTGAAGCATCTCCGCACGGACAAACTGCCCTGGCTGGGTGTGGCCGGAGTCGGGATGGCTGTCGCGTATTTGGATAAACCCGAGGCGACTCTCGCCGCCGCTGGCGCATTGGCCGTCTATTTTACCGCGCAAACTTTGCGGCGGGCGCGCGAAGGCCAACTCACATCCTGGAGCCGACGTGCAGGCCTTTGGCTGGTGGGCGGCTTCCTTGCTCTCTGGTTACCGGTGTTTATTTATTTTTGGGCCCGCTCCGACCTGAGCCTGGCCTGGCGTGCGGCCAATTTTGTTCCTTATTCGGTGATGAACGACACGCTGCGCCATTTGGCGCAGACCACCCGTATGCTACAGATTACCGGTGGCTGGGAAGACCCTTGGGTCAATTACGCCTTCGAGTTCAAGTCTTCGGCCATCATGCTGCTCCTTTTTGCGCTGCAAGCGTGGGCCGCCCGCGCTTGGTCGCGCGCGCGTTTACTCAGCCCCGGTTGGTGGTGCTGGTTGCTGCTGGCCTTGGTGCCGACGGGCATCGGCATTTACAAACTCAAGGATTTTAATTTTTGGGAGCGAACCGCCTCGGGAACCGTACTGCCCGTTTGTGTTGCTGCGGCCGTCTGCGTTTGGTGGAGTTTGCGCGAGGCCCGGCGGGGGGGGGGGTAAACTTTCATCGCTCCATCGGCTTGGCTGTGGTTGGCGTGGCAGGCAGCCTCATGCTCGTCCGCATCATTTTAAATGCCCGTTATTTTCAATACGGATTTTTCCTGCTGCCGTTGGCGGTGTTTTTTCTGCTCCAACTCATGGTGGTGGAAGCTGCGCGTCCGGCACCCCAAAGCCTGCGCCCCAACTGGCTTTTACCCGTCGCCATTACGCCACTGGTCTTGATTTGCTCCGGAGCCATGCTCTGGGCCAGCTTGGGTTATTATAGCTTGAAGACGATGCCGGTTGGCGTGGGGCGCGACCGCTTTTATGCCCTGCCGGACAGCTACCACGTCAACGGCTGGCAGTTGAATACCATGTTGGAGGCATTCAGCCATTTCCAGCCGAAGCCCAAGTCTCTCCTCGTTTTACCCGAGGGCATCGCCGTTAATTATCACCTCCGCGTGCCCAGCCCCCTCAAGGAGTTGGAACTGACACCCTTTGGCTTGGCCTATGCCGACCCGCAGGAGGTGCTCAAAGAGTTGCAGGCCCATCCACCCGAGGTGATTTTTTTGCATGGCCGCGATTTATCTGAATATGGCGTCAATTTCTTTGGTGCCAACAAAGCTGCCGGCCAGGATATTCTGGATTGGATAAAAGAACATTACTACGTTGCAGGTTCGGCGGGTGTTTCCCGCTATAACTTCACGGGCCATGGCTTGGACTTTCTGGCCCTGAAGCCCACCGCTAACCCCACGCCAGCGAGCCCACCCGCTAAAGCTCAGTGATGCCTGCTGGCCTTCCCGGCGGCGTTGGTTGTCCGGCGGGGTTATAAATTGAGTCAAAGCCGCCAGCAAAATTCTTTGTCCGATTTTGCCGTTGGCGGAGACTATATTAGGTAACAGGCCAACCGCCGGAGGCTTCCGGGGGGCCGGGTTGCGTCATAATGTCATAATCATGCCTTTGGCCAAAACCACCTCCAGCCCCTCGTCCGGGGGTGTTTTTGCGCTTTCTTTAGGGAAAATTGGCGGTCAAAATGACCTAATCCGCAATTTTTTCTAATTTTGCATGAAACAATTGGTCTGAAACGTTTTAATATACCTAGCAACGTGATCAAAGCCCTGCTCCGCACTTGGTTGCCCCTCTTGTTCGCCTTCGCCATCGGCTGGGCGGCGCAAACCTATTGGCTGGGCGCCAAGCCCGCGACGGCCAAAAACTCCGCGCGCAGCGCCGCTTCTGCCGGAATATCCAGCACCACGGGCGCGGGCAGCCCTTATTCCACCAAGCTGACCAATTTGGTCAAAGGCAAGGATGCCGAGCCGCAGCTCGTGCCTTGGTCGGCCGATTCCGCCTTGGGTAAAATCCTCGCCACCAATCGTGGCGGACTGCGCGACCTCGCCATTGCCGGCCTCGTCAACCAAACCCCGGTAGAGCAACTCGGCAAACTGATTGACGAAGCGCGCTTTTGTTCCGACGACTCCGCCCGCAGCGCCTTGCTCGATCTCGCCTACGCCAAATGGGCGGCCAACGACCCCGCCGCGGCGCTTGCCTTTGCCCGCACTGCCGCCTCAAAACGCTATGACCGTGATATCGGTCCGCTCAACCAAGTCCTCGCCACGTGGGCCGGCCACGACCCTGTGTCAGCACTTGCGGCCGCGCAGTCACTCGACCTCGCCTCTTTCCGCCAGCAAGGCATCCGCGCCGTGTTGCAAGCTTGGGGTGAAAGCGATGACCCGCAAGGTGCTGTCGCTGCGGCCAAGGCACTCGGCCTCGGCTCGCAACTGAATGCGGCGATGAATGCCATTTACACCGGCTGGGCTCAGCACGACCCCGCCGGCGCTTTCGCCGCCCTTTCCTCTGTGGATAATCTGAATACGCGCAACAGCCTTGCCTCCACGATTCTCACCACCATGGCCGAGCAAAACCCCAAGGGTGCGCTCGACTTGTTTCAAACCCTCACGCCCGGCGCGCAAAACGCCAATCCCGAAACGGTGAATTATATTTTCTCGCGCCTAACCCTGCAGGACCCGCATGCCGCCGTCGAAGCCTTGAGCCAGGTACCCTCTGGAGTCATGCACCAGCGCGCGGTCACCTGCATCGCCTGCGACTGGGCCGACACCGACCCGCAAGGCGCGATGGCGTGGGCCAGTGCCATTACCAATCCCGCCGATCGCAACACTGCTCTTTACAATGCGGTGCGCCATGTCGCCGGCAACGACCCTGTCCTCGCCGCCAGTGAGCTCAAGCTGATTCCCGACATGAACCAGCGCAACCAGGCGATGAACGACGTGCTCGGTCGCTGGGTGGACCGCGACCCCAAGGCCGCGCTGGCGTGGGTGCAGTCCAACACCACCGGCACGGCGCAAACGATGGCCCTCAACCAGGTCATCAACAACATCGCGCAAATTGACCCGTTGAGTGCGCTCAATGTCATCCAGCAAATGCCCGATGCCGCCAACCACAACAACATGGTGTTTCAGACCATCAACAGCTGGTCCCAGTCCGACCCCGCTGCTGCGCTCAATTGGGCCAAGACCAATCTTTCGGGCAACGACCTCAATTCCGCCACGACTATCGCCCTCCGCCAACTGATTAATTCCGACCCCGCCGCCGGCGCGCAGTACGTGACCACCCTGCCCGACGGTAATAACCGCAGCAGCCTCATCAGCCAGGTCGCCACTTCCATGGCCCGGCAGGATGCCGACAGCGCGCTCAACTGGATTAACAATCTCCCGGATGTCAACGGGCCCACGCGCAACAACGCCATCCAAAATATCCTCGGCCAGATTTCGCAAATTGACCCGCAGCTCGCCGCGTCCAAATTGGCATCACTTAATTTCGACACCACCGCCGGCAATGGCCCGGGCGCCTACTCCAGTGCGGCCATGCAAGTGGCCAGCTCCTGGGCGCAGTCGGATCCCGCGGCGGCGTTATCTTGGGCGTCGGGGCTCGACGGCAATGCCCGCCAGTCGGCCATGAGTTCCGCCATCGGTGCCATCGCCAATAGCGACCCGGCTACAGCCTTGCAAATGGCTTCCAGCCTGCCGGCGAATGATCCGTCCCGCAGCACGCTTATCGGTACCGCCTTCAACAATTACGCCCGGCAGGAACCCGCCATCGCCGTCACGCTGCTGGATAATCTCACCCCCGCGCAGCAGAATTCTGCCATCGTGCAAATCTCCAGCAATTGGGTGCGGCAAGACCCCTATGCCGCTTCGCAGTGGATTGCCACCTTGCCCACCAGCACCGCCAAGGACAACGCGGTGCAAAACATGCTTAATGCCCAAGGCCAGTATGATTTGACTACCTCCCTGCAATGGGTCGCGACGATGAGCACCCCCGCGGCGCAAACGCGCGGCTACACCACCGTCATCCAGCAAGCCGCGCGCAAAGACCCTGCGGCCGCCCGCGCCGCCCTCAGTTCCGCGAATTTGACCGAGGCCCAGCGCACGCAGCTCACGCAAATTATTGATCGCACGCCGCAAAATACGAACATAAACACCTACAACGGCGAGGCCAATAACCTGCCCCAGGGCTACCATATCGAATACGGCCCCAACGGCGAACAGCGCGTCATGCGTGACTGAGTTGTTTGCCGATTCATAATTAAGTCACCCAATCCCGGCCATGCCTCTTTCCTTCAAGAAATCCAAAGTATTGCTCCAGATTTTGCTGCTGGGTGGCGCTGGCGCGGTCGGTGTGGTGAGCGCGCGCTTTTGGCACGCCGATGGCCCAGGTTCAGCCGCCTCCAAAGCTGGTGGCAAAACCGGGAAAGGTTCCTCCGGCTCTGCCTCTGATGGCGAAGTCGTGGACACTTCGCCCAAGCTGCGTCCTTGGTCACCGGACTCTTCCGTCGGGCGCATCATGGCCATCTCCGCCGCGGGTGAACGCACCCTCGCTGCCGCTTCACTGGTGGATCAAACCCCCGTCAGCAAGCTCGGCACCCTCATCAATGAGGCGCGCGTTTGCCCCGATGTCCGGTTGCGCGAATCCCTGCTCACGATGGCTTACGCCAAATGGGCTGCGGCCGACCCGGAGTCCGCGTTGACCTTTGCCCGCACCGCGGCCACGAAACACATGGTCGTCGACAACGGCCCGGTTGACCAAGTGCTCGCCACCTGGGCGGCCACGGATCCGCAGTCCGCCATCGAGGCCGCCAAAAAGTTAAATATGAATTCACTGCGGCGCAGCGCTCTCAACTCGGTGCTCGGCGCCATCGCCAAAGGCCCTGACCCGCTAAGCGCCGTCACCGCGGCCAAAACCCTCTCGGGTTCTCAGCGTAATGACGCCCTGCGGACGGTTTTTTCCAGCTGGTCCCAGAAAGACCCGGCTAGTGCCTTTGCCAGCCTCGGCCAGTTGCCCAATGTAAATATGCGGGCGGAATTTGCGCGCAGCATTGTCATTGACATGAGCAATCAGGATCCTGCCGCTGCGCTCCAGATGGTAAAAAGCCTCCCCGCCGGCCTGCAAAGCATGGACGCTTATGCCTACACTTTTTCCCGCATGGCCATCCAGAATCCTTCCGCCGCCATTGCCGCGGTCAACCAAGTTCCTGATGGGCCCATGCGCCGTATCGCCATCAGCAGCATCGCCCGCGATTGGGCCGACGCGGATCCGCAGTCCGCGCTGGCCTGGGCCTCTTCGCTTCCGACCAATGTGCGCAATGATGCCGTTTCCGATGTCGTCCGCCATATGTCCGGCACCGACCCGGCGGGCGCCATTGCCTTGGTCGACAAAATCCAAGGCGCTGACAACCGTGCCAATGCCACCCAGGAAATTATTGGCCGCTGGGCTGACGCCAATCCAGCGGCGGCGCTTGATTGGGTGGATAAGAATACCACCGGCACTGCTTACGACCGCTCCATCCGCACCACGATTGCCCGCGTCGCCGCCAATGATCCGGCCATCGCCGCCGAATACGTCGCCAAGATGACCGACGGCCCCGGCCGCGCCAACGCCGTCAGCGCCACCATCAGCGCTTGGAGCGCTGCTGACCCTGTTGCCGCCTTCAATTGGGCCAACGACCACTTGTCGGGTGGTGAGCGCGATGGCGCGATGTCCCAGGCCATCAACCAACTCATTGCCACGGACCCCATGACCGGCTCCGGCTATATTGCTCAATTGCCGGAAGGCGCGGCGCGTAATTCCGCCATCTTGAATATTTCCCGCACCCTCGCCCAACAGGATCTCAACGGCGCGCTTGATTGGCTGGGCAAGATGGACGGCGTCAACGACAACACCCGCCGCTCCGCGACGCAAAATATCATGAATACTTGGGCCGCGGTGGATCCCGCGGGTGCCGCCACTCGGCTGCAAAGCATGGCCGGCGACCCCATCTATGCCGCGATGGTGCCCAACATTGCCGCGCAGTGGGCCAATACCGACCCTGCCGCCGCACTGCAATGGGTGCAGTCGTTGCCGGAAGATGCGGCCCGCCAGGCAGCCATCACCCGGACGATTTCCACCATCGCCAATTCCGACCCCGCCAGTGCTTGGAAGGATGTGATGGCGCTGCCTGATTCACCCGCCCGCTCCTCACTCATGCTCAGTGTTGTCAGCACCTGGAGCCGACAGGCTCCTGGCACAGCTGTTGCCTTGTTACCCCAGTTGCCCGAAGGCACTCAGCGCACGGCGGCCTATGGCAGTCTCGCCAGTTCCTGGCTCCAGCAAAATCCCATGTCGGCCTCCAAATGGATTAATTCTCTCGAAACCAGCCCCGAGCGCGATGCCGCCGTCACCAGCCTGGTCAACACCCAGTCCGCCGCCGACCCGGCCACGGCGCTCTCCTGGGCCGCCACGATTTCGACGGACAACTTGCGCATGAATTCCTATCGCAATGTGGTTTCCCAGCTGGCCCGCAAGGACCCGGCCACCGCCACGGCCGCTGTGCAAAAACTCCAGCTTACCGACCAGCAGCGCACCCAGCTGACCGAGTTGATTTCGCACACGCCGCCCCCGCAGCCGACTAATCCGGATATTTACGTCAACACTTCCGATGTTAATTTTTGAGGATGGTGTTCGCCATTGCTGATCGTGGGCGAATGGAGGGCGTGTGGGTGGATGGATGATTTATTTAAGGTTGGCGTAAAAATCCTTCATCCGAACGTTTGTATTTTCTGGTTTTTCTCCAAGTTGCAAAAATCTTTTTTTCGCCAAAAACTTTTACATCACTTTTTCACAACTGCCGGTGATGGCGGGGGTTTACACGGTCAAATTCCAACGTAGAAAGACTCCCATGAAAAACTCCTCCCGGCTCGTCAGTGTTTTCTTCGCGATGACGCTCAGTGGCGTCAACCTCGCTTCCGCCCAGTCCGACAGTGCGGCTGTGGTTGCGCCTTCTTCTTCTGAGCAAAATTTTAATGGTGGCCCCGGTGGCCCGGGCGGCCCTGGTCGTGGCCCCGGCGGTCCCGGAATGCGCGGTGGTCGCGCCGGTCGTGGTGCTCCCGGTGGCCCCGCTGATCAAAGTGGAGTGACCGCAGACGCTCCGACTCCGCCGCAAGGTGGCCCTCCGCCGCGTGGCGGCCCGGGTGGCCCGGGTGGCCCTGGCGGCCCGGGTGGCCGTGGTGGTCCAGGAGGCCCAGGTGGTCGTGGCGGTCCAGCCATGCGCGGTGGTTCCGCAGTTGATGGGCCGGCTGGAACGGCGGATGCACCCACTGGCCCCGGCCCGCAAGGTGGTCGTGGTCCGGGCGGCCCCGGTGGGCCACGTGGTCCTCGTGGCGGTGGCCGGGGAATCCCGCTGCCTGCGGCTCCGGCCGCTACCGATGGCGCAGCCCAGTAAGGATACTTTTTGGCATAGGGGTACGGACACTTGCAGGAGTGTCCAGTAAAAGGGAGGCCAGGCTGTAGTCAGCCTGGCCTCTTCTTTTGCTGCTTCTAATATTAGCTATGCTATTTGCTGCGCTTCCAGCAGGGGGTTGTTATGGGCTTCATCGGGTGGCCTAATATGCCCGCAGCCCCGGCCATTCGCCGTTGAATTAAAGTATATTGGCAGCATATAAACATAATGGCCGTATTTTGCTCCCCTCGGCCACCCCACCGACTTTCTGCTGCCTATGAGCGACTCTCCCCCGGCGCGTTTGCCCTCGCTGGTCAAAAAGTATTTGATGGCCATCAGCGGCCTCGTGCTCGCACTCTTCGTGCTCGGGCACATGCTCGGCAATTTGCAGATTTTTGAAGGCTCACCCGGCCCGCTGAACCGTTACGCGTTGTTCCTGCAATCCTTGGGCGAGTTGCTGTGGCTCGTGCGCCTTTTCCTCCTTGCCTGCATCGTTGTCCACATCTGGATGGCCATTCTGCTCACCCTGGAAAATCGCCGGGCTCGCGGTGCCGGCTACCAGCAGAAGGCCACCGTACAGGCCAGCTACGCCGCCCGCACCATGGTTTGGAGCGGCCTCATCATCCTGGCTTTCGTACTGTTCCACCTCGCGCATTACACCCTGCAGGTCATTCACCCGGTTTTCAAATCGCTGGAATATGTGGAAGACGGCCGCCATATGCACGATGTCTACGCCATGGTGCTGGTCGGTTTTTCCTATCCCGAAGTTGCCGCTTTTTACGTCATCGCCATTGGCTTGCTGTGCTTGCACCTCTCTCACGGCGTCAGCAGCCTGTTCCAGAGCCTCGGGGTGCGTAACGAGAAATGGCGCGGTCGGCTTAATCAAGCGGCCAAGGCCTACGGTCTAATTGTGTTCTTCGGCTTCATCGTCGTACCCGTGGCCGTGCAGGCTTCTTTGCATTCCACCAGCCCCAAGCCTTTTCTGCCCGTGAAGCAAGTCCTCGCCCAAGTCGAAAAAGCAGACGCTGCTCGCAGCAAGCTCGTGCCGGCCCCCGTCGTTATTAATTATGACGCCACCACGGACTCTGCCGCCGCTCCGTCCGCCCCGGCAGCTGGCCGCTAATCTTTCACCTTTTTCCGCCCTATCATGAAGCTCGACGCCAAAATCCCCGCTGGACCGCTCGCGGAAAAGTGGGACCGCTACAAAGCGGGCGCCAAACTCGTCAATCCGGCGAATCGGCGCAAGTATCACGTCATTGTCGTCGGCTCTGGGCTCGCCGGTTCTTCCGCTGCTGCCACCCTGGCTGAGCTAGGTTACCGTGTTTCTTGCTTCTGTTACCAGGACAGTCCCCGCCGCGCCCACTCCATCGCCGCGCAGGGTGGCATCAACGCCGCCAAGAATTATCAGAACGATGGCGACAGCGCCTACCGCCTTTTCTACGACACCATCAAGGGCGGCGACTTCCGCGCCCGCGAAGCCAATGTCTATCGCCTCGCCCAGGTAAGCGTGGACATCATTGATCAGTGTGCCGCGCAGGGTGTCCCCTTTGCCCGCGAATATGGCGGCATGTTGGATAATCGTTCCTTCGGTGGTGCCCAGGTCTCGCGCACGTTCTACGCCCGCGGGCAGACCGGCCAGCAGCTTCTCCTCGGCGCCTATTCCGCACTCTCCCGCCAGATTGGCCTCGGCCAGGTCACGATGCACAACCGGCACGAGATGCTCGACCTCGTGAAGATTCCCGGCCCCGACGGTGTGCCGCACGCCAAGGGCATCATCACGCGCAATCTCGTGAATGGGGCCATCGAAGCCTTTGCCGGTGACGCCGTCCTGCTCTGCACCGGCGGTTACGGCAACGTGTTTTACCTTTCCACCAACGCGCAAGGCTGCAACGTCTCGGCCATCTGGCGCGCCTACAAACACGGCGCGGGTCTGGCCAATCCTTGTTACACGCAGATTCACCCGACGTGCATTCCTGTCCACGGCGACCAGCAGAGCAAGCTCACGTTGATGAGCGAATCCCTCCGCAATGACGGTCGTGTTTGGGCGCCCAAAACCAAGGAAATCGCCGCCAAGCTTCGCGCCCGCCAGATCAAGCCTTCTGACGTTGCCGATGAGGATCGCGATTATTATTTGGAGCGCAAATACAAGAGCTTTGGCAACCTCGCCCCGCGCGACATTTCTTCCCGCGCCGCCAAGGAGGCCTGCGATGATGGCCGCGGCGTCGCCCCGTCCGGCCAGGGCGTCTATCTCGATTTCACGGATGCCATCAAACGCCTCGGCCACCACAAGATTCGCGAGCGTTACGGCAACTTGTTCGACATGTATCAGCGCATCACCGGGGAGAGCGCCTACCACAACCCGATGATGATCTACCCCGCCGTGCACTACACCATGGGCGGCCTCTGGGTGGATTATGATTTGATGAGCAACATCCCGGGCCTCTTTGTGCTCGGCGAAGCAAATTTCTCCGACCATGGCGCCAACCGCCTCGGCGCCAGCGCGCTCATGCAAGGCCTGGCGGACGGCTACTTCGTCATTCCCTACACGCTGGGCAATTACCTCGCGCAGGTCGGCATCGGCGCGCACACCATCCACCACGACGCCTTCAAGGCCGGCCACACCGCCGTCAAGGAACGCCTCGCGAAATTCCTTTCCATCAAGGGTGATACCAGCGTCCGCACTTTCCACCAGCGCCTCGGCCAGATTATGTGGGAATACTGCGGCATGGCCCGCACCGATGCCGGACTCAAAAAAGCCCTGCAGCTCATTCCCGCCCTGCGCGAGGAATTCTGGCAGCGGGTGCGCGTCACCGGCCAGGAGGAAAATTTGAACATGGAGCTCGAGCGCGCCGGTCGCGTCGCCGACTTTATTGAATTCGGCGAACTGCTTTGCCGTGACGCCCTCGACCGCGATGAATCCTGTGGCGGCCACTTCCGCGTCGAACACCAGGACGCCGAAGGCGAAGCCGCCCGCGATGACGAACATTTCCACAACGTCTCCGTCTGGGAACACCAGGGCGAGGGTAAGACCCCCGTCAAACACGTCGAGCCGCTGGTCTACGAGGAAGCCCACCTCGCCAAGCGCTCCTACAAATAATCTTTGCGCCATGTCCTCCGCCAACCACTCTTCCGGTCTTAACCTGACGCTCCGCGTCTGGCGCCAGCCGTCTGCGTCCGCCCCCGGCAAGCTGGTCGAGTACAAGCTGGCCAATGTCTCCCCCGATTCCTCTTTCCTCGAGATGATGGACAAGCTCAACGAGGAGCTGATTGCGAAAGGCGAGCCCTCCGTCGAGTTTGACCACGATTGCCGCGAAGGCATCTGCGGCATGTGCTCGATGACCATCAACGGCATCCCCCACGGCCCCGAGCGCGGCACCACCACCTGCCAGCTCCACATGCGCCATTTCAAAGACGGCGAGACCATCACCATCGAGCCGTGGCGCGCCAGTTCCTTTCCTGTCGTGCGCGACCTCGTGGTCGACCGCTCCGCCTTCGACCGCATCATTCAGGCCGGCGGTTTCATCTCCGCCCGCACCGGCTCTGCGCCCGACGCCAACGAGATCCCCATTGCCAAGCAAGTTGCCGACTACGCGATGGATGCCGCCGCCTGCATCGGTTGTGGCGCCTGTGCCGCCGCCTGCCCCAACGGCTCGGCCATGCTCTTTGTCGCGGCCAAAGTTTCGCATCTCAATTCTCTCCCGCAGGGCAAACCCGAGAAAGACCGCCGCGTGCTCTCCATGGTGCGCACGATGGACGCCGCCGGCTTCGGCAATTGCACCAATTACGCCGAGTGCTCCGCCGTCTGCCCCAAGGAAATTTCCCTCGACCATATCGCCCACATGAATCGCGACTTCCTCGTCGCCTCCGTCAAAAATTATTTTAGCAAAGTCGAGTAGGGGAAGCATTTACGGAAGGAAAGGGACGGATTCCAATGGGGCAGAGTAGAGGCGAAATCCCCTTGCCATGGGCTTTCTCTTTAATCATTTTCTCGCATAAGATACTCTGAGACTAGGCTGATGCCTCGATAATCATCGCCAGTAGGCGACACCGCAAAAGGCGACGTTTACCCCCTGGTAACTTTTTCTCTAATAAACGCCCGATCCGGGCGTCAAACCCCGGACGCCCCGTCTGCCTTAACCCCAAGACCCAGCAATCCCCAGAAGGCATTTACCTGTCCGTAATATTTAAAAAGGTTATTCCCATGTCGCCCTTCCTCCCTACCAGACTGATTCTCGCGGCATTTTTATTGGTGGTTGGCTTGGCTCCGTCCGCCAGTACCGCCGCGGAAACGGCCGGTGCGTCCGGGGTCGCTGCGGGTCCACAACTCGGTTCGCCAGCCTCGGTCGCGCTGCCCGGCGAGACGAAGTTGGACTTGGTCTGGATAAAGCCCGGCACTTTTCTCATGGGCAGCCCCGAGGTGGAAGTCGGGCCGGAAAGCAGAGAGCTTCCGCAAACCAAAGTCACCCTTTCGAAGGGCTTTTGGCTGGGGAAATATGAAGTGACACAGGCCCAATGGGCGGCCGTTATGGGCACCACCATGGAGCAAATCCTTGCAGCCCGCATGGCCCAACCACACGCGGTGAACGTGGAAATCGCCAACCGGGGCCTCGGCGCGGATTACCCCGTGTATATGGTGGACTGGAAAACGGCCATGGACTTTTGTGCCAAACTTACCGCCCTTGAGCGCGCTGCCGGCCATTTGCCCGAGGGTTATGAGTATACGCTACCCACCGAAGCCCAATGGGAGTATGCCGCGCGCGCCGGCACCACCACCAAGTATTACAATGGCGATGATGACGCCAAGCTCGACGACATCGCCTGGTATGCTAAAACCCCGGCGCGGCTGGACGAAACCCCGGCGCCCGTTTCCATGCACCCCGTCGGCCAGAAGCAGCCCAATGCCTGGGGTCTCTACGATATGCTGGGTAATACGAACGAATGGTGCTACGATGTATCTCATTCGAATCGAGGTTATCCCGGTGGCAGTGTCACCGACTTTGTGGTGTTCGAACCCAATCCGTTCAAGGGCTACTTGTTGCGCGGCGGCAGCGTCGTGGAAGGTGCCTCCGGCCAGCGCGTGGCGGGCCAGGAACATTATAACGCGGCCTATATTCGTAACGCCACGGGTTTTCGCGTGGCCCTCACGCAAGTGCCTCGTCCGCCCTCCGTGGTGACTTCGACCGCGGAGGCTGTGCGTCCGACGCTCGCCATCCTTGAGGCGCGTGACCGTCGCGCGGGCTATGTGCCCTTCATCCCGACCACTGCTCAGGCTCGGCTCGAAGAATTGCAGGCGTCCTTGCAGAAGATAGTGGAGGCGCTCAAACCCCTGCCGGCCGACCCGGTCTGGGACAAAGTCACCGCCGAAACGAATCTGACTTTGACGGAAGTGACGGCGGCGTTGGCTTATGTTAAGGCGCATCCCGAGGCCAACCCCCTGCCGGTGGACGCCGGACTGGTTGCGGTGCCTGCGCTTCCCGTTTACAATTCCAATGCGATATTGACGCGTTCGGCCTACGCGCAAGCCAACCCCACGCTTGCCACGGTCGTGTCGGTCATGGACTACGCGTTGCACGATTTTCTGATTGGCGCGCCCCCAAGTTCCAACGGCCTGGGCCGTTCGGACGCCGGTGGCGCAGTCATTGGCGAGCTGGATGGCCACCGCGACGCCCTCATCCGGCATCTCGGCCGCCTGGCTGATTACCTGAAGACCGCGACGAGCACCCTGACCTCGAATCGCCCCCGCGCAACCACCTCGGACGTGGCCGTGAATCCGGACGTCGCTCCGGGCTCGATTTCCGGCATCGTGCTAGATGGCGATGGCGATCCGGCCGAGTATGTGTTGATTGGCCTCACCAACATTGCCGATATGTCGCAGCCGACGCGGGGCCGGCCCCAGGCCATACGCGAAGACTCCACTTATTCAAGCGGGTTGCCCATCACTCTCAGCAATGAGCGCGGAGAATTTACCATCAAGGGCCTGCCTCCGGGCACTTATATCGTCACCGGCGTTCTGGGTGCAGCTCAAGGCGGCCGCGCTTGGAGCATCAATGGCTCCGTGCAACCCATCGAAGTCAAGGCCGGCGCCGAGACCAAAATTTCCCGGCCACTCAAACTCAAGGGCGGCTTTTAATCAAAAGCTCATTTCATTCCTCATGAAAACCATCTTTCCTCAAAAACTTTTGTCTATTGTGCTTAGATTCTGCGTCTTTGGTCTGGTCGCTGGGCTGGTGCTCCTGCCCGTGCGCGCGGATGTCGCGCCGCCATTTTCCGGCCGCAAACCGCCGCAGCCGCTGCCCCAGCCGGCACCCACCGCCCAGGCGCGTCTCGAAGCCGCCAAAACTTTCCTTGAAACGGCCCAAACCGGTCTCAACAAAACCACCAACGGCGATTACGGTGAATTTATCGACCAAGCCAAGGAGGATGTCGGTAACGCGTTGACCAAAATCCGCGCGGCTCTCGCCTACGTGAAGGAGCATCCGGAGGAAAATAAATTGAAAAACGGACCCTCGCCCGCCGAAGACGGCTTGCCCAAACCGGTGGCACTGCCAAGTACGAATCGTGTGCCGGGCGTCAATATCCTCACCGCCGCCAACGCCCTCAATGCGGCCCTGAACCAATTGATCAACAACCCCGCAACGGATTACAAGGGGCCGATCCTCGGCGACCTCGGGGGTTCCCGGGCGAAAATCATGACGGACATCGCGGGCGCCGCCACCAAGGTGAGCAGTGCGATTCAGCACGCCGCCGAGGTCGAAGCGAAGCGGCGGCAAAATCCCAACTCCAAGACCGGTGGTACGCTTCAGTTCGGACAGGAGTCCGCACCCACCTCGGCCATCGGTCCGGAGAAAGCCTGGCCGAATATTTTTGCCAGCACGGCGCTGAGTCTCGCCTTCAGCTTGGGCGGTTTGCATTATTTTGATCGCCGGCGTAGCTCCACACGTTCGCAATAGTGCGTGGAGGTCGTGGCTTGCTTGTCGCCACGGTCAAAAACTATTTCAGCGAGGCGGAGTAGGGAATGCTTGGTTTGGTGCGCAGTGCTTTAGCCCGCGCTCTTTTTCAATGTTGAGGCTGGTTTTCAGGCTGGGGTGGAGGTAGTTTTTAACTGCTCCCCATGACCCTGAATGCTCCAACCCAGAATCACGAACCCGCAAGGAAAGCACCCAACCCCTGGCTCCTCGCTGCCCGCCCGCGCACGTTGCCCGCCGCGCTGGCGCCGGTTTTGCTCGGTAGCGCATTCGCATTGCAGTTTTATTCGGAGTACGGGCCTGCCTACTCCATGAATGTTTCGGGCTCGAGTACAGGACTGGTCCCGATGGACTTTCTCTCTCGGTTTAGGCCATTGTACCTGCCCGCGTTGCTCTGCGCTGCTTTTGCGCTCCTTGGGCAAATTGGCGCCAATTTCGCCAACGATTATTTCGACCATCGCCGTGGCGCAGACGCCCCTGGCCGCCTCGGCCCCACGCGCGCCGTCGCCGCCGGCCTCATCTCGCCGCGCGCCATGCTCGTGGCCACGATTATCACCCTCGGGCTTTCCGCCACTGCCGGCCTCGGCACCATTTACTACGGCGGCTGGGTCTGCGTGCTTGTCGGTGTCGCCAGCCTTCTCGGGGCGTTCTTCTACACTTCTTTTGCCTATTACGGTCTGGGCGAAGTCTTTGCGCTCGTCTACTTCGGCCTCGTTGCCGTGTTGGGCACTTATTACGTCGAAACGGGCAATTGGCCCGCACCGCCCGGGGTCTGGATTGTCGCCACCGCCTGTGGCCTTCTCGCGGCGAATATCCTGCTGGTGAACAATATTCGCGACCTCGCCACCGACGCCCGCGCCGGCAAACGCACCCTCGTCGTTCGCCTGGGCCACCGCTTTGGTCATGGGTTCTATATTTTCAATCTCGGGTTTGCCTGCCTCACGTCCCTGCTGCTTTGCGCGGCTGCCTGGAGTGCGCTGACCACCCGCACCTCCGGTGTTGCCATCTTTACCACGATTATCGCGGGCATTGTTATCCCGCTCAGTATTTTTCTCGCCCATGCCCTTGTCACCACGCCCGAGGGCAACGGCCCGCGCTTCAACCGCCTCCTCGCCCTCTCCGCCCAATTCCTCGCCCTCTGGGCCTTGCTGATGTCAATCGGCATCGCCTTTTCTTAAAAATTTCGGTTTGCTGCCTTTTTCGTTTTGCTGACCAAGCCTGCCATGTCTTCCGCCCGTCCCGCGCCTTCTCCGGCGCGCGACCTGTTATTCCTGTTGGCGTTCTTTGTGGTTATCTACTGGCTACCCACGGGTTTGCGTCCGCTCGTCAATCCTGACGAAGGCCGCTATGTCGAAATCGCCCGCGAGATGGCCACCACCGGCGACCTCGTTTCCCCGCATCTTAACGGCACGCTTTATTTCGAAAAACCGCCGCTGTTCTACTGGCTCGAAGCCAGTGCGGTAAAGCTCGGTGGTATGAATCTCTGGGCCTTGCGCTTCTGGCCCATCGCGCTCGCGTTTATCGCCGCCGCTGCCGTGTATGGCACCGGCCGCAAACTCTGGGGCCGCGCCGCCGGGTTATGGGCCGCCGCCGTGCTGAGTACGGGTGTGCTCTTCTACGGTCTGGCGCAAATCATCATCCTCGACATGGCGGTGTCCGTCTTTCTCACGCTGGCGCTGTGTGCCTTCATGCTCGCCGTGCGCGAGCCTCCGGGCAAGACGCGCCGCTGGTGGTGCTGGGCGCTCTACGCCGCCATGGCCTTGGCCTTGCTCACCAAGGGGCTCATCGGTCTCGTCATTCCCGGCGCGATTATTTTCCTGTGGCTGTTGTTGCTCAACAAATGGCGCGAGCTGCGCCACGCCCATATTTTTTCCGGTTTTCTGGTGCTCTTAATTCTTGCCGCGCCTTGGCACATCGCAGCCGCGCTCGCCAATCCGCCTCCCGACGGCTGGGACTGGCCGCACTTCGTCACCAAGGATTGGAATAACCAGGGTTTCCTCTGGTATTACTTCTGGCATGAGCACGTCCTGCGCTACACCGATCCGGAGACGGCCCACCACGTTCAAGGCTGGTATTTCTTTCCGGGCATTCTGCTCGCCGGGTTGCTCCCATGGGCGTTTTTTCTCCCGCAAGCACTTTGGTCCGCCGTCAAAGGTGGCTGGTTGCGCCTGAAGGCCGAGCCGGAGATTTTACTCCTGCTGTTATGGACGCTTTTTCCCCTCGGATTTTTCAGTGCCTCGGCCTCCAAGCTCATTCCCTATATTCTCCCCAGCATCCCGCCGCTCGCACTCCTCATTGGTCGTTTTCTCGCCCGGGCGCAGGAAGTCCCCGGCGCCCCCGCGCTCCTCTGGCCCTTGCGTATCGCGGGTGGTTGTGCGCTGGCGGTGGCTGCGGTGTTGCCGTTTTTACCCAACGCCCTAGGCGATAAAATTCCCGCGGGTGCCACGCCCTGGTTCGGCGGGCTCACAGTTTTATTTTTGCTCTGTGGCGTCGCTTCGTTGCATTCGACGCTGGGCAAAAACCGCCGGCCCGACCTCACCATCCTTCTCGCCTGCACGAGTATTTTCCTGCTGGCCTTCAACCCCATCTCCGCGAATTTCCTCAACGTCCGCAAGCCTTCGACCGCCCCCGCCGCCGCTTGGCTGCGTCCACAACTCACCGACAGCGATCAGGTTTTTGTGCTCAACGACTACGGTGCCCACCAAGACTTTCCTCCGCTGCTGGGCCGCCTCGTCGGCGTGGCCGGCAATGTACCCCAAGAGCAGGAATTCGGTCTCATGCTTGAGACGGAAAAATTCACCGCCCGTTATCCCGGTATAGTGGCCTACCTCAAGGGCGCCCACCCGCCTCAGGCTTCACCGGCCCAACCCCCGCCCGCCCCCTCGAGGGAAGAAATCCTTATGCCGCCGTTCTTGGCTATCCTTCGCGGCGCTGGGCGCGTCTTCGTCTTCGTCAAGGCCGACCAATTCCCCGATTTCCAAAAAAATTATCCTGGTGTCCCCGTCCACGAACTCTGGCACGACGACCATTTTGTCATCTTTTCCAATCAACCCGAAGGGAAATAATTCTCCCAATCCTCCATGGCTTAGGCTTTAATTTCCCTTCGCCCTTTTTCCCTTACCCCTATCACCCTCTCTAAAATGTCCAACGTCACCATCCGCCCCCTCGAACGCCCCGAACTCGACACCGTGCTCGAATGGGCGGCCAAAGAAGGCTGGAACCCCGGCCTCCACGACGCCAACGCCTTTTGGGCCGCCGACCCTGACGGCTTCATCGCCGCCGAGCGCAATGGCCAATTGGTTGGCGCGCTCTCGCTGGTTTCGTATGACGCCCGTTTCGGCTTCGTCGGCCTCTTCATTGTGCGGCCCGACTCCCGCAAGCAAGGCATTGGCCGCGCCCTGTGGAATGACGGCATGAAGACGCTGCGCGGCCGCCTGCTCGCCGGCGCGCCGATGGGCCTCGACGGTGTGCTGGCCATGCGCGCCGCCTATGAAAAATCCGGCTTTGTTTATCACACGCGCCACATCCGCTTCGAAGGCGTAGGCGCCAAGCCCACCGCCCCCATCGCTGGCGTCGCTCCTGCGGCGCGCGTACCGTTTGCCAGCATCCTCGCGCTCGATTCCGAACATTTCCCCGCCCCGCGCCCACGTTTTCTCACGCCTTGGTTGCGCCAGCCCGACAGCGCCGCCTTTGCGGCCACACCGCGCGGCACCATGGGCAAGCTGGGTGGCTATGCCGTCGTGCGCAAATGCCGCACGGGCTTTAAAATTGGCCCGCTTTTCGCCAAGGACGATGCTTCCGCCGAAGCCCTTTTTCTCTCCTGTTCGGCGCACACTGCCGGCCAGCCCTTATATTTAGATGTTCCCGAAGGTAATGCCCCCGGCCTCGCCCTTGCCGCCAAGTTCCAAATGAAGGAAGTCTTCTCCTGCGCCCGCATGTATAACGGCCCCGTGCCCACCTTCCACCAATCTGGTGTCTACGGCGTGACGACGTTTGAGCTGGGTTAAACCAGCCCTCGCTTACGCGCGATGTCCGCCGCCTGCGTGCGGTTGTCCACTTGGAGTTTTCCGAGGATATTGGAGACATGGTTTTTCACCGTGCCTTCCGCGATAAATAGTTTGCCCGCGATTTCCTTGTTCGGCACGCCTTGTGCCAGCAGCACGAGAATCTCGCGCTCGCGTTCTGACAATGGTTCCGCCCATTCTCCGGGCGAGTGCAAGGCCGTGCGGAGTGCCCGCGAAGCAATTTCAGGTTGGATGAATGTCTCGCCCGCCTGCACGCAGCGGATGGTTTCCATCAATTTTTCCGCGGGTAGGTCTTTCAATAAATAGCCGCGTGCGCCTGCGCGTATGCCCTGGAAGACATAATCGTCGCGGTCAAAAGTTGTCAGAATGATGATTTTTGCTTCGGGCCATTCGCGGTAAATTTTGCTCGTGGCTTCGACACCGTTGAGCTGCGGCATCTGTATATCCATAAGGATAATATCGGGCCGCAATTGCAGGGCGAGCTTCACCGCCTCCGCTCCATTCTCGGCTTCCGCCGTCACGCGAAAGTCGGCTTCCAATTCCAGAATGGTTTTCAACCCCTGACGCATCAGGGTCTGGTCTTCCGCCAGCAAAATTCGGATGGGTTTCATCAGGCAATCAGCGGCAGGCGCGCTTCCATCATTGTGCCGCCGCCAGGTACGGTGGCCAGCGTGAATGTACCACCCAGCCCTTCGACGCGTTCGCGCAATCCGCGCAGCCCGTAGTGTCCGGGCTTTTTCTCGGCGTCAATTGGCACGCCCACGCCGTCGTCGGTTACTCGCAAGACGACTTCCTTGGATTGCAGGCTCAATTGCACGCTAACCTTTCGCGCCCTTGCATGGCGGCTGATATTGGTCAGTCCTTCCTGGGCCACACGCCACAGCGCCTCACCGACCACGGCCGGCAGCGCATTTGCCCCAGGAGCCAGTTCCCAATCCACCGGCAGGGCCAAGTTGCGACCAGTTTCCGTGCAGAGACGTTGCAGGGCTTCCGTCAACGGGCCCTCGCCGTGGCCGGTGGTACGCAGGTTGTCCAGCGCCCGGCGCAAGTCCGTCATGCTCGCCCGCGACAGTTTTTGCATTTCCTCTAATTGCCCTCGGACGCGTACTGGGTCTACTGTTAGCAACCGATGGGCGGCCTCCAATTGTACGGTGAGCGTCACCAGTTGGTGTCCAAGGGTGTCGTGCAGTTCCCGCGCGACGCGTTCGCGTTCCCGCAACGTCGCCAGCTCGCCTTCACGGTCGCGGGCCGCCTCCAATTCCTTTTTTGCCGCTTCCAGTTCGTCAATCAACCGGGCGCGCTCGTCATTGCTATCCAACAATCGCCGGTAGAAGAGCCCGAGGAACCACGGGAAGGCGAGGGAGTAGAGCTCGCCGAACCAGTTGCGCAGCGTCATGGCTCCCACCCGTTCCCATCCCGCGAGCATGGGCACATAGAGCGCCGTCGCAAGGATTCCGATGGGCACAGAATATCGGCGTGGCAAAACCACGAGCATGTAGCCCAATAATACCCAGAAAATCCATGAATAATACGGCACTCCACAGCGGAATTCCGCCAGACAGATGGCGAAATTGACCACAAAGAAAACGACTTCGGCCCATTTGCTTTTGGGTTCACATCGCCACGTCAGCAGCGCCCGTCCGGCGTACAGGGCCAATTGGGTAACCGCCAGGGTGAAGGCGACCACACAATTAGTGTCCCACACTACTGCTGATTGTGGCCCCCATTGTATCCACAAACTTACCATCATCCCAAAGAGGAAGATGACGTGGAAGACTTGGTGCTGCCGTGCGCCGCTCAGGGAGCATTTTTCTGCCTGGTTCATGGTTTGCCTAGTGGATGGGGGATGGGAGGATTATTCAATCACGGAGTATCTGGGCCTGAATGTAACGGCGTTTATCGGAAAAACTGGATGCTGTCTTTCACGTACCAGTTGCCGTCAATTTTCACGAAATGGATGCTGTCCTGTCCCTTAAAAGACTGAGGCATTTTGTAACTGGCCTTTTCGCCGGTGGCATCCATCGTCGGCGTTTGCGTCTGAAGGTAGGTCAGAAATTGCGACGCTCCGGCCATCTTTTGCGTCATTCCCGGGTCTTGGCGCATATGGCCGACCAATTCCGCCAGGGCCATCGGCTGCCCAGGCCGGCCCACGCTCGCCAGCAGCGCGTTCAGTTCTTCCGGTGGGACAAAATCTTGCATCAGGGTTTCATAATCCTGGACGTCAATCAACCGGGTGAGTTCGGGGAGGAAAGTCGCCAGCTCTGCCCGGGGCGAGGTTGGGGCGGGGGTTGTGGCAGCCGGCCGGGGAGTCGAGGCGGCCAATGTTTTTACGACTTCCGGTGCGGCGGTAGGCTTGGGTGCCTCCAGGATAATTTTTGTGGGAGCAGGCGCCGGACTTGGTTTTGCCGTCGGCGGTTGTACCGCAATGCTCACAGTTTTCGCCGGGCCGACTTCCGTCGCGGGCGAAGCCGCGTCGGTAGTGAAGTAATATCCTGCGCCACCCAGCGCGCCGAGAACAAGGAGACCGATAATGATTTTTTTCATAAGTGTTAAGGTGCCCCGACCGGCATTAGGCTGGTTCGGGCAAGCGGGGCCAGCATACCTGAGCTTGGCGTTATCCGACAGACCCCGAGGTCACGATTTTACTAGGTAATTAGTCATGCCCGGCTCTGGGCCACGCGCCATGGTGGCCACCCTGCTTTCCTTGCTTGCCCCCGGGTTCGTCTCCGGTTATTCCCCTAGCGACCCTTTTCCCCTCTCTTGGCTGGCGTGCTCGCCGTTTCTGTTGCTTGAGCGCCCGCCTTCACCCCCAACGAGTAATTCTAGAACTCAATCACTTACATGGACATCGCTTTAGTCACCGGCGCCGACGCCGGGCCGGGGCTCGCTATCGCCCGGCGCTTGGTCGGCATGGGCTGCCGGGTGTATGCACTCGCCACCCAGTTCTCCCGTAATCCCTTCCCTCACGACGACTTTCTCCCCATCTCTTGCGACCTCGCTGACTCCGCCGCCCTCACCAAGGTGGCCGAGGACATTGTTGCTCGCGAAGGACATATAAGTTTTGTCGTTCACGCCGCCCGGCGTGCCCCTGCGCCGTTGCTCGACACCCCGGTGGCCGACGTGGCCCAGCGCCTCAACATCGGCTTGCTCGCACCCATTGCCCTCGCGCGCGTCACCCTTCCGTGGTTGCGCAAGGAGCAAGGCCATTTCGTCGTCCTCTGCTGGAATGGCGATGGCGCCGCTCCCGGCGGTCCCGTCACTGCGGCTATTGAAGGTGGTCTGCACCATTTCACCGAAGCGCTTTTTGACGAGCTGCGTAGCGACGGCATTCGTGCCACCACGGTTTACGCCCGGCCCAATGCCGAGACTACGCCCGAGGCTGCCATGTCGCTCGACCCGCAGAGCGCCATCAATCCGGAACTGGTGGCCGACGCCATCGAAAACCTGCTGCGCGCCCGCCCGAGCAATGTTGTCTCGCAACTCGTCATCCGCCCTGCGGCCACGGTCGAGACCCCGCGCATCATGCGCTCCGCCGAATTGGCCGGCCTGACCACGCGCGATGTCCAGCTGCCCCCGCGCCAGCATTTCCCGAGCGAGCCCGAGTCCATCCCCACGCCGCGCCCCGCCCGGCCGGCCGACGCCCCGCCTCCGGGCATGGATGACTTCGACGACGAGGACGAAGACGAGGATTTTTCCAGCGAAGTTGCCGCCTATGAAGAAGAGCGCGGCGAGCCTCCGGCCCAAGGTGGCCAGCCAGCTCCACAAGGCCAGCACCGTCAAGGTGGTGGCGAGCGCCCGCCGCAACGGGGTTACGATCCCGACCGTGGACATGGCGGTGGTGGCCGGGGTGGCCGTCGGCGTCGTGGCCGGGGTGGCCGTGGCCGGGGTCGCGGACAATTTGACGACCGTCCCCAGCAGGGCGGTGGCCAGCAGCAACGCCCGCCGCATCAAGGTGGCGGCCAGCACGAGCCCGCGCATCGCCCAGTCGAGCGCGCCGAATATCCTGACGCCGAAGCCGAGGCCGAAGAACGCGCCATCGCTCGCGACGACAATTACCGCGCCCCCCATTCCGACACCGAAGAAGAGCATGGTGGCGACGACATTCGCCGCCACGATGATTCGGACGACCATGGCGATCATGGTCCGCGGGACGAATCCTTTCGCGAAGATGATGCCGCCCCGGTAGCCGCTGAATCACGGGAAGAATATGCCCGTGACGATGCGCCTCCTCGCGATTCGGGTGACGACCGGGGTTCTTCCGAGCATCGCGACGAGCGTCGCGAATCTGACCGCCCTCAATCCCAAGGTGGTGACCGCGGCCAGCGTCATTATGACGACCGTGGCGACCAACGCCGGCAGGATAACCGCGGCGGCCAGCAACGTGGTGACGACCGTGGTGGTCAACGCGGCGGTGACAATCGCGGCCAGCAAGGCGGGCAGGGTGGTGGACAAAATTCCGGCGGCCAACAACGTGGCGGCGGCGGTCCCCGTCGCCATCGCGGTTACGGGCGCCGTCCGCCTCCCGGTGGTGGCCGTGGTCCCACCCGCGAATAATCTACGCCGTTATCGGTAGGGCGGGGCCTCCGGACCCGCCGCTGCCGCGTATTTGAGGTAGGGCGCGCTATCTTCAGCTGTGCTGCACCTTTTGGGGGATGTTGCCCGCATCGGCCCGTGATTATTTACACTTTTTTTATCTAGGGTATTTGCACCCTTTGAGTGCATAATGGATATTCGACAGCCGTTGTACCCCGACGGCTTTACAAACTGCAAAATTCTATCCCAAGATGAAAACGCGAATTATTTTTTTCGGCCTGATTCTCGCGGGCTGTTCCAGTCCGACACCCTCCGCCAATACGCCCCCTGCGGCCAATTCTGTGGCGCAATTGACCCCTGGCCAAATTAAAGCGCTCATCGTCGTCGGCGATGTGCGGGCGATTGATGCAACGAACAAATCACGCGCGTTGCAAAAGGACGACATAATTGCGCAGGGTGAGACCATTGTTGCCGGCCCTGACAGCGGTGCTACGCTCGTCTTCTCCAACGGGGCTACGGCTCGGGTAAAGGAAAACAGCCAAGTTCAGGTCATTAGATTCCTCCAGGCGCCGTTTGATGCCGCAAAAGAAGGCTCGTTCATTCGCCTGGCCCGCGACCCCAGCCGCTCCGAAGTGGATCTTAAAGTTCGCGCCGGCTCAGTTATGGGCGAAGTGAAGCAATTAAACAAAGGGGAGGGTTCCTATTTTCGTATTTCCTCGCCAGACCAAGGCACGCGGGATGTCGACGGAATTTTTTCAATCACCGTGCCTCCGACTAACGCTCCCCAAATCTCCACTACTAACGGTGCGATTCAGCCTGGCACCACCACGACCACCGCTTCGGCGTCAACTCAAGCAACCCAGGCTCAAATCCTTGAACTGTTCTATATCATCAATACCGACCGCGCGAAATCTGGCCTCCCTCCAATCCCCCCGCCCACGAACATGAGTGCGTTGGACATGCAAGCTCTCCTTACTCGAAGCTACCAAATCATCAATACCGCCCGCGCCCAGAATGGCCTTCCCCCAGTGGCTCCGCCCACCATGAATTTTTCCACTGCTGGACTGCGTGGTTAATTCCCCCGCGCCAATACTTTGTAAGTGTATCGCACCGGCCCCGGCGGCCCGGGGTGTTCCTCCACGGTTTTGGTAAACCCGGCTTCTGTAAATACGGCCTTGGGTAAAAACGTGTCACCAGCGTAATCCGCGTCAATTTCTGTCAGGTAAATGCGGTCGGCATACGCCAGCGCTTCGCGGTAAATCTCCAAGCCCCCGCCAATCCAAATGGGCCCGGCGTGCGCCGACGCCTGGGCCATTTGCAAAGCCACGGTTAACGCATGCGCCACTTTCGCCCCCGCCGGCGGCACATAATCGGGATTGCGGCTCAGCACAATGACTTCGCGCTCCGGCAGCGGCTGCCCATGGTTGTCCTGGCAGTGCCGGCCATGGATCAAAATCCCCCCGCGCGTTTTTTCCAAAAAATACTTCCACTCCTCCGGCAGTTTCCACGGCAATTTCCCCTTGAGCCCAATGGCCCCGTTGCGGGCCACGGCCAGAATCATGTAAATTGGTTTCTTCATACTCGGCTGGTTGATTGTCCGGCGTCCATTCTCTTTTCCCCTCCCTATCCCCCTATCCCCCTATCCCCCTATCCCCCTATTTCCCTATCCCCCTATTTCCCTTTCTCCTTTTTTACGCCACCGGCTTATACCGGTAGCCCACGCCGTGCACGGTCACAATTGTCTCGTCACCCTCGCCGTCGGGACTGATTTTCTTGCGCAACTGCGCGATGTGCTGGTCGAGCGTCCGCGTCGTGCCCAGGTAGTCAATGCCCCACGCCTGGTCGAGCAGGTATTGCCGCGAGAGCGCCTCGTTCGGCTTCTGCATAAATAATTCGATGAGCTTCAGCTCGCGCGGCGTCAGTGTAAACACTTCCTTGCCCAATTTGGCTTCAAATTGCTTGGTGTGAATCTTCGCGTGGCCAAATTGAAATTCCTCGGGCAGCGGGGCCGCCCCGCCGGCGTCCACCGTATGCGCCCGGCGCAGCGCCGCCGCCACGCGCGCAATCAACTCGCGCACGCCAAAGGGCTTCGTGATGTAATCGTCCGCGCCCAGTTCCAGGCCCACCACCTTGTCAATCTCCTGGCTTTTCGCCGTCAGCATGACGACCGGCGTCTTGGTATCGCGCTTGCGGATCTCCTTGCACACATCGTAGCCGCTCATCTCCGGCATCATCAAGTCCAGCAGCACCAGGTCGAACTTGCCCTGCTTGAACAACTTCAGTCCGTCCGCTCCGTTGCCGGATTGCGTGACTTCGTAGCCCTCGCTCTCGAGCAGGTCCACAATGCCACGGCGGATGTTTGCATCATCTTCGACAACCAGAATTTGGCGGTTCTTCACCCCGCCACCCTAAACACTGTCCGCCCCTTTGAAAAGCCCGCAATAAAGGTAGGGCGCGCGGCCCTCAGCGCGCCGCATAGGGCCAGCGCTTGCGCTGTGCCGCCCTACTTGCCCGCCGGATTCGGCTCCGCCCGCAAAATAATCGCCCCCGGCGGCAAGGCCTCTCGAATATTCACCGTCGGCAATCCTGTGCCAAATTTCACCAATGCAGTTTCTCCAGGCTTTGTGCTCAATTTAACATCCACCCATTCCACATGCCCATCAAGATAGGCTATGTGTCCGCCCTTTCCACCCCACGGCGAGTCCGGGGCCCATGTCCCATCCTCGCGCAAGCCGCGCGTCCAGACCACTGGGGTCGTAGTTACTGGGGCATCCAGCGGAATATTCGCCGCTATTTCGTAGGCTAAGGTGAGTTTCGCAAAGTCCGGATCAAGTTGTTCGCTCGGATGCGTACCCGCGATCACCTGCTTCGGAATCGTCTGGTTCAATAATTTGGGGTCGTTTTTCATTACCCACAGAGAAGCTTCATTGAGCGCGTTTTCACTGGCAAAGAGAATCGCCACCGTGTGCACGGTATCGCCAGACTTCGCCGCTAACATTTGCGGATTTTGGCCTTTAGTCATGTAGGCCGTATAAGCGTAGGCGATAGACCGGAGATTCGAGGAGGCCGCCATTCTCTTTGCTGCTATGAGGGAGTAACTGTTTCCCGTGTTGGGAATAATGAAGAGGAAAAAAATATAAAAAGCAATGAGCACGCCGAGCCATTGTTTCCAATTGCCACGCTTTCCATCGTAAAAATTCATGAGCAAAGCATCCTTCCGCTATGAACTATACCCTCCCAACCGTTCCTGCACGCAGGAAAAGAAGGTAGCTGAGTAGCTTTGTGGAGGGACGACCTCCGTGTCGCCCGTTTTGGAGTGCGGCGGCTTGACGCCGCTTTGATTTTGCCGGGGGTAGGGCGCGCTGTCCCTAGCGCGCCGCGTAGGGCCAGCGCCAGCGCTGCGCCGTGGGAGCTGCCTCACGATTCGCCGCCCGCCCGCTATTTCGTGGTGCCCGCTGGTGCGGCTGTTCCACTGCCCGTGGCTTTGGCACTGCCCGCCGCTGCCGTGCTGCTGCCGATTGCTTTGGCTGGTCTGACCGGCATTTTGCCATCCGGTAGGGGATCATTATAGGTTGGCAAAGGCCGATATTTATTCAGCAATTCTTGCCGGTTCGGCCAGACGAACACGAAAAACGCCACCGCCAAGGCCACAACCACTCCGAAAATGACATACAGCCACCACGGTTTTTTCTTTTCCGCAAAAGGATCCTGCAGCGACCGTTGCGACCCCGGCGGCAGCGCCGGCATGTCCGTCAGCGACCGGCCAAAGGGAATGTTCATCTTCGCCACGTTGTTAATCGCCCAGCCGTTGGCGTCGAGCAGCGGCCCGAGGTTGCGCTTCCGCAGTTTCAAAAAGGCCATGAACATCGAGGGCACCGAAATCATCAACATGATGCCGAGCATGATGAAGGGAATTTCCCACATCGGCTTGTTAAATATCGCCGCCACAAAGGTGCCCACGGCGCCGAGCAACGTCGTCAGCACCAAGCCGATGGCTGCCAGCATGCCGGGGTCGATTTTATTCGGCGGTGGGGGCGCGGGTGGTTTCTTATCCAGCTCCGCCACGTTTTGCGCCTGCGCGGCGATTTTTTGCTGTGAGGCTGCGTCTAGCGCCGCCGCCCGCTTGGCAATCTGGTCCTCAATCAACCGCGCCGCTTTTTTATACGGCGACCAAAAGCCCTGCCGGATGCTGATGGGGTTGGCCACAATTTTCGAAATCGTCGCATCCCAGTCGCGCCCGCGTCGGTCGTAGAACACGCCGTTGCGCCCCACCATCAGGTTGTCGGAATCTCCGTCCGTGAACACGGCGACTATCTGCCGCTTCTCGCCGCCGGGGCGCGTCAAATCACAATAGGCCAGGTAGCCGCCCGCCAAGTGCGCGAGCGTCGAATGCCGGCCGGCGTCCGCCACCTCGATGCACAGGTTGCAACTGCGGTTGTCCAGGTACAGCGTGCCACTCTGGAACAACGCCCACTTGCGGCCATAGAAGTCCGCAAAATTCACAAAATTCGTCGTCAGCTTGAAGAGGTCTTTTTGAAAGCGCACCAGTTTCTCCACGGCGGCAAATTGCTCGAACTCGGCCTTCAGCGCCTCGTCCCGCGCAATCAGCTCGGACAGCCGGCCCCACGCGCCAGATTTTTGCAACTCGCGGGCCCGTGCCACGCCCAGTGCCGCCACGCCCGTCGCCGGTTTGCTGGTCATCCACGCGTCAAAGAGCGCAACTTTGGCCTGCGCAGTGGCCCAATCGGCTTCACTCAACTTCGCCTGGCTCGTGCCGAGGAGTGGCGCGATTGCACCAGTGGCTAGTTCGGCCAGCGCCACGGCCCACGCCGGGTTCACGGCGCCCGCCAGAGGCAGGTCTGCTCCCGCCGCTACTTTGGCCAGCGGCAGGTTGGCCACTTCCTGCACGGATATGGATAAACTTTTTGGCGCCACTGCCAGGTAATCTTTATCTTCCGGATTCAACGCCGCCTCCGCGCGGGCGTCATAGCTCGCCAGGCGGCATCGGCCAAAATAGTCGTCCACTTTGGTTTTCACCGCCGCAATGGCTGCTGCCGCTCGCACCGTTTTTTCATAACCCAGCGGTGTCAGCCTTGCGTCGGCTTCGCCCTTGGCCGCCCAGTCGGACAGCATTTGCGCCTCGGCAAAAAATTGGTCGAGCTTGAGCTTGTCCAGCCCCGGCTTGCCACTGCGGTCGGCCACCGCACCCAGCACACCGATGATGTCCAGCAGTGCCTGTTTGTCCGCGGCATCGTCCACTGTGTCGGCGGTGATGACGCTATCGCCGTTGAAACGCGTTTCGGCAAAAATTTTCTCCGTGTCCGACACTTCGGACAGCGAGATGGCGCCGGCCCCGGTCTTTCCCAAGTTGGCCAAGATGCGCTGCGCTCCGGCGAGAATGCTCGGGTCCTTGATGGCCGTCAGGGCCACGCTATCGCCACCGCGGATCAAATCGCCCGGGTCTTTTAACGCCTTGCCCACCCAATGCAGTGCGGCCAGCAGTTCCGGCGGGCGGATGCGTCCGTCTTTGTCCGTGTCAATCAAGTCCGCCGTTTTTGGGTCAAATTCCACGCCCCGCGTGGGCACCGCCAGGGTCATCCACAATTTTTGATCCAGCTGGCCCAGACTCATCAAGTCCGTGCCATCGCGGAACATGACTTGGTCAACCCCACCGACGCGAAAAAATTTCCAGACGTGTTTTGATTCGGAATGCATAATTTTACCCTTCAATTAAACTAAATACCTGAGCGGCTCCGTTTTTGCCTGAACGCCTTACCGCCGTCCACTTCAATTATCTCGCGTGTCAGGTCTCCCGTTCTCTAAAGCAATGCCCCCAAACGGTGAAGAGCTTGGGTAAAACATCTGTAAACTTCACCCCACTATCGGGCAAAGCGAGCGAGTTGGGTTTAGGTTAGGTTCATTGGCAAACCCGCCATCGTTAACCCTCAACCCCCTCTCTCACCATGTTACGCTACGCACTTGCGTTTCTACTCATCGCCCTCGTCGCCGGTGCCCTGGGCTTCTGGGGCATCGAAGGACTGGCCGCCACCATTGCGAAGGTGCTCTTCTTCATCTTCATCGTGCTGTTTATCATCTCGCTGCTCGCGGGTCGGCGTGCGCCTCCCGCGACCTAGAAAAAAGCACTCGTGGTCCCGGCTCCGTTTCCGCCGGCTCAGGTTGCCGGCGGCTTTCTCCACGCAACCTCCACCCTCGGATGTGTCATGCCCAAGACGAAATCTCTCTACGATATACTGAGTGAGGAAATAAAAGATCTCTACAGCGCAGAAACTCAACTCCTCGACGCCATTCCTCGCGTCGTCAAAGCCGCCACCGACCGGCCGTTTAAAGCCGCTCTGACGGCGCACCTCGCGGAAACCAGGGAGCATGTTTCCCGCCTGAAAGAAGTCGCTGATCTGCTCGGCATCGCGCCCACCGGGAAAACTTGTCAGGCCATGGAAGGCCTGATTGCCGAAGGCGAAGAGCGTATCGCCGACGATGTTCCTGGCGCCGCCCGCGATGCCGCCCTCATCTGCATCACCCAGAAAATTGAGCACTACGAAATCGCCGGTTACGGTTGTGTCCGCACTTTTGCGCAAGTCCTCGGCCTCCACAAAGTCGCGGAATTGCTGCAAACCACCCTCGACGAGGAATGTGCCGAGGATCGTGAGCTCACCGGCTTGGCCGACGTCGTTAATTCTCGCGCCGAATCCCCGCATGGGTTTCTGTCGGTGGTCTCTTAAAATTAACCAAAACTTTTTCAGGAGTAAGTGTCATGCCTCGCGGGAGCAAAGCAATGTATACCGACAAGCAAATCCGCCAAGCCCACCACATTGAGGAAGGTTACGAAGCGCGCGGCGTGAGCGTTCGCACCGCCCAAAAGCGTGCCTGGGCCACCGTCAACAAAGAGTCCGGCGGCGGGCTCAAGGGTGGTCGCCAGAGTAGAAAAAAGTAATCCGGCGGCGGGCGTAAATCATCGGTAAATTCCGCCAGCGGGACGGCATTCCTTCTCCTGACGGGATAGTTATTTTTAACGCACCTATTTCCCCTTTGGCCGTCCGGTGCCGCAGCCGGGCCGCCGAACGTCGGCTCTTGCCGATGTATCGAGCGGGGGCGGAATCAACCGCTCCCGCTCCCCGGGGCCAATTTAAAACTGGCCCACTTTTTTTGCCGCGGCGGCAGTTTTGACTGCTTCCAGCAAATCCGTCTTTTGCGCATCACTTAAATTCGCGGCATTGCGCACGGCGCTGGCCGCGGCGGCGTCATCGGTCGTGGCCCATTGCTGCACGGTGGTGCGTAGCTGGCTTACCCGTGCGGTTTCATTGTCCAGCGAGGCGGCCCAATTAAACACACCCGCCGGGTCGCTTTTGCCCACGACGGTGATCATGCCTTCCACCGCCGCGTCGCGCGCCGGTCCGGCGGGTAGCGAATTGATCCATTGCGAGGCGGTGCCCGGATCATTCTTCGCCCAGCGTGTGGCAATTTGCTCCGTGGCACTGTTGCGAGTGTCGCCTGCGGGAATTTCATCCAATAGCGCCGCTGCGCCCATGGGGTTGTTCGCACTCCAGATTGCCGCCACCCCCGCCAGTGCCTGGTTGCGCGCGTCGCCCGCCGGCAGGCTCTCCGCGTATTGCACGCCCAGTTGCGGGTTCGCGCCCGTGACGCCTTTGATCACTTGACTCATCGCATTGGCGCTCACCGCTGGGTCTGTCAAATTTTGCGCCCAAGCCAGCGCGGCTTGCGGATCATAAACCGCCCAGGTATTTAATGCATCTTGCAACAACTTGGCCTGGTTCGGGTCGCCGGCCAGTTGGGTATTGACGAAATTGACCGCAGCCCCGGGATCATTGTCGCCCAGGATACTGACCACGCCTTGAAATGCAGCATAACGCGTGGCGCTGTCGGATGCAGGCAGGCTTTGCGCCCACGCTACTGCGGCATCACGGTCCGCCATGGCCCACTGGAGCGCCAGGTGCGCAATCGCGTTGTCGCGGTCCTGTCCCGCTGGCATTTGCAGCACTGCGGGTGCCAGTACGGGCGCATGGTCTTCACCAACATTATTAATCAATTCCATCATGGCCTTGTTGTATGATGCTCCAGTGGCGTTTTTATTCAGCCAGTCCACGGCGGCGGCCGGGTCCGTGTACGCCATATTCCGCGCGACCGATGCCGTCAGTGTGTCCCGTCCGTTGCCATTGTAGAGTTGGTCCAGCAAGGTCGCCGCAATTTGCGGATTGCTTTCGGTCATGCCGGCCACCGCATACCACGATACCCCAATGCCGAGTTGCTTTTGCGCCCACGCCATGCCCGCCGCCGGATCCTGCGCCGTCCACGCCTGCGCTACCCGGGACATGGCCATGACCTTGGCATAACCGGGCGGCAAATCGATCACTGCGGTTGCGGCCGTCATCGGGTCGGTCCGGGCCCAGTTTTCATAAATAAATTGCGCCAACCCGCCCATCCCCCATTCCGCCGGCAGCGCCTTCAACGCCGCCAGCGCGCCTTGTGGATTTTGCGCGCCGTAGTTTTTGAGCACCGAGTCCAAAACATTTTCCCGGGTGTGCGGGTTCATCTTTGTGTCGACTGCCGCCAGCGCCGCCATCGGGTCGCGTGCTGACCAGGCGTCGAACACACTGACGAGCGCCGTTTCCCGCTGGCCCGCATTTTTTAAATCCGCCGCCCACGCCACCGCCGCGCCCGGGTTTACGCCCACCCAGCGATCGAGCAACGCTCTTTCCATGTCGTAGCGTTCTGCCGAGTTGGGCATCGCGCGCACGATATCGAGCAAGTCCGGCAATTGCGCCGGATCCACACTCTCCGCCAAGGCCAGCATGGCCCGCATTTTTTGTGTACTGCCCGCGGCATACATCACCCGCTGGAGCGCCGTTTTCGCTTCCGCCGCATTCGTAAATTTACCCGCCTGATTCATACCAACATTTTTTCCGGCGGATAAATGTTTCGCTGTTTCCTTGGCCGGCGTCGTTGTTTCACCGGACGAGGTTAATCGCAGAGCTTCCAGTTTCATGCCCAGTGCCATTCCTGCCGCCAACGTGGTCAACAACCACGCCGTAGAATATAATTTCCCATTTTTGGAATTTTTACTCATGCCACCTTAAATAACAGCATCTCCGCGCAGCCCCATAATTAAATGGAAATTTTTTTGATGTAAAAAACGCCCTTGACGTGCACGGGCGAGCATGGTATACATTCAAGCACCTCCTCGGTTTAATCTTAACAATCTTGCCATGAAAGACTTAACCTTACGTCAGCAGGAAATATTGGGGTTCATCCAGCTGCATAACCGCGAGCAAGGCTACTGGCCCAGCATTCGCGATATTCAGATCCATTTCAAATTCGCCAGCACCAACGCCGTCATGGGTCACCTGCGGGCGCTCGAACGCAAGGGCGCCATCTCTCGGGTTGCCGGCCAGGCCCGGGCCTTTCGTGTCACGCACGATCCGGAGAGCGTTCCACCCGTCACTGCGTTCGAAGTGGTGGACATTCCTGTCTATGGTAACATTGCCGCTGGCTATCCTGATGGGGTGGAGCCGGGTGGCGAAATTGGCCGCCTCCAGATTGACGTCAATACCGCTGGCATCCGTCGCGCCCGCCGCGCCTTTGCGCTCAAGGTTCGTGGCGACAGCATGATCGACGCTTCCATCCATGATGGCGACATCGTCATTTTCGAGCACGCCCCGGCGAAAGATGGTGACATCGTGGCCGCCCTCATCGATGGCGAAACAACCTTGAAACGCTTTGTCTCGAAGCCCGGCCGCCATCCTTATCTCAAGGCCGAGAATCCAAACTATCCCAACCTGCACCCTGTTTCGGACCTCGTCATCCAAGGCATCGCTAAAGCCGTGGTGCGGAATCTTTAAGGCCTGGCGGGCTGGAGCATTTTTCCCTAAGCGCGCTTGCGGCGGCGATGTACCGCGATGAGCAGTGTCACCGCGCCAAGGGCCAAGGCGTACTCAGCCGGCTCGGGAATGACGGTAAAGGTCAAGGCACCGCTGCCAATGTTGAACAAGCCATGATGGCCGTCGGCGAGGTTGATATAGCTGAAATCGCCGGCGGTGAAGTCGGTGGTGCCGCCAAAGGTGATGAGCGTATAAATCTCCGGTGTGTCGAAAACCCCAAAGCCCGTGCTGGTGAAGTCGAACTGGAACGTGGTGCCCGAGCCTTTGGTGAAGTCACCACCGACGGCGATGCGGTCGGCGGCGTTGTCTGTGTTGCTCAGTTGAAAGATGGACGTGGGTAGATTGGAAGCGGCGCCGTTCCAGATGTAATTTCCAGTGACGGTGAGGTTGCCGATGTTGCTGCTGAGGTTGACTTTGCTGCCGACGTCGAGCGTGAGCGAGCCGCCAATCGCACCGTTGCCGCTGAGAGTTGCACCCGCGCTGACCGCCACGCCGCTCTGTGAGAGGTTGCTGGCGAGATTCAGGGTGCCTTGGTTGACCATCGTCAGGCCGGTATAATTGCTGGCCGAGACGGAGTTCAAGGTGAGGGTTCCGGCCCCGGTCTTGATCAAGTTGCCGCTGCCGCTAATGGGCGAGTTGATGGCAACCGTGAAGCCGCCGTCATTAATCGTAGCTCCATTGGCGGCGGAGTGACCTGGCCCGCGGTGAAGTTGGCTACCAACGCCGTATTATTGGCCGTGGCAGTGAGGGTGCCGCCGTTGAAGCTCAGCGCCGCTGCGCCCGTGGCGGTGAGGCCGCTCGCGGCCAGCACGCCGCCGGAGTTAAGATTGATCGCGCCATGATTGCCCACCGCAACCTGGCTGGCATTGACCTGCCCATTACTGGCAATGGTCAGCGTACCGTTGCCGGAATTTCCGATATCCAAGTTGGTTCCAGCATTGAGCACCGAGCCGGAGCCCGTCACCAGCGCCGTGCCATTCGCGCCGGAGAGAAACCCAATCGTCGTGTTGCCGGACACCGTCACATTGCCATTATTGGCAATGGTGAGATTGCCGGCGCCGCCATAACCCACGTTCAGGGTGGCGGTCACATTCATGGTCGTGAACTGGTCGGTCACCAGCACGGTGCCGGTCGAGCCCGCGCTCTGCGCGATCGTGGTGTTTTGCGCTATGTTTATCCGGGCGTTGTTATTGGCGGTAAAGTTGCCATTGCCGGCGAGTCCCACCACCAGGTTGCCGCCGGCGGCCACGGTAAAATTCGAGATAAAGCCATTCGCTGTTACATTGCCATTTCCCCCCGTCTGGTTCCCCAGGATGAGACTGGAGGTGAAATTACCCTGGCTGTTGTTGGCAATGGCAATGCTGCCTGTGCCGCCGTCTCCCACCATGGTTAGCCCCGCCATCAGATTTGAGCTGTCGGACACCGACACGGTGCCGGTCGTGCCTGCCTGCTGGCCCACAGTCAGCGGCTGGCCGGTTCCATTGAAAGTGCTGAAACTGATGTTCAGCGTGCCATTGCCGCCGACGCCGATGATGTTGGTTTGTCCCGCGGCGGTGGTTTGCAAGGTGGCCCCTTCTTCCAGGTCAATCTGCCCGGTGGAGCCCGTGCCAAAACCTACTTGGACATTGCCACTGACCACGAGACTGCCTCCTCCCGCCACTGTCACGAGCGTGCTAAAGTCGCTGTTTGAGTCGGTGCCGACGGCCAAGCCGCCCGCCGTCTGGTTGGTACCGTTAATCAGTGGCTCATTGGGCCCGGTGTTATTGTTGACCGCGATCGTCGTGGCGTTAGGCACACCATTGTCCCAGTTGCTCGCGTTGGTCCAGTCTGTGCCAGAGCTGCCCAACCATGTGGTTTGTCCCTGGGCCGCGGGTGTGGCGAGCAGGAGGGCCAGCGGCAGCACGAGTACTGCGATCAGTGAAAATTTGGGCCGACGGAGAATAGCACTGACCGGATTCATTATTTTTATTCAGCGAGGAATTTTGAACGAAACAACGGTTCCAAGTTTAGCCAACAGGCCGTTTTTGTCGAGGTTCGACGGAATTTACCGGGCACGGTTTCTACCCGTTACTCCACCCCCGGTTCGCTGGCGCCCACGAACACAAACCGTTTCACCCGTTTACCCCGGGCATCGGTAGTCATCCCGGTAAAATTGTCCAGCGGGCGCACCCAGAACGGGCAGCCCGCGCGCGGATACAGCCGTACATAAACAACGTGCGCCTCCTCCGTCTCCGAGTGTCGCGCCACGCCGAGCACCAGGTAGTTCTTCCCTTTATAATGCCGGTAGACCCCGCACGGCAGGGATTTTAATCCCGACTTTTTGGCCTTGGACTTCATGCGGGGAAATTTCACCCGAACGCTCGCCTTCCGCAAGAGCGGATTGTAGATCCCCGCAAACTTTTTGCTTCATCCGGTGGGAAAGGTAGGCCATTGTGCTCCTCCCATGGCCACCAAAGTAGACCTCGAACTCGTCAAAGTCATTTTACAGCGTAATGAGATGGATGTGCGCCAAGTCGCGCGCATCATCGAAGAGATTAACCAGGAACTCGCCGCGATGGTCGACGAGGACCGCCCGCCACCGGTCAAAAAACAGTACGTCATGCTCGTCTCCGACCCCAAGGGCCAGCTCGACGGCAAGGACTTTACCGGCTGGGTCGTGCAGATTCCCGAGGAAGCCGGCTTTATGGGTACTGAAGAGCGCCTGCTCAAGGCCGCGGGGGATTTTAATTCCTCGCCCAAGGGCCGGCGGATGCCCGTCAAGAGCGTCGCGGAAATTTGCGAACACGTCCCCGCGCGGTTTTTAAAGGAGCAGGAAGTCTGGGTGAAGACCAAGGAACCCGTTTACGTCATCGCGACGGCCAATGCCATGCCCAAGTTGGTCGGCAAGGGCCGCAAAGAGGAAGACTAATTCGCGGTGGCTAATACCGGTTTGCAAAGCGGCGTGATTTCAAAAACGGCCAAAAATTCGCATTTGATATTGGCGGGAAATGGCGAGTGTGCTTGAATGTTCACCATGCCGCCCGAAGTAAATCTACCCCCCTCTGCCTTTGCGCGCGGGCGCGGCGCGCAGGAGAACCCGCGCAATCGATTTGAGTCAACGGGCGCGACCCCGGATTTCGAACAGCAGTCAGCGGAGGACTTAATGGAGCCGCGGCGGGTGGACACCGTTTTCATTCCGGATGTCAGCCAGAGCGTCATCAGTCACAATGACAGCCCAGACCTGCCATTTCGCAAGAGCATCAACCCCTACCGGGGCTGCGAGCATGGTTGCATTTATTGTTATGCGCGTCCAACCCACGAGTATCTCGGCTTCAGCTCCGGGTTGGATTTTGAGACGAAAATAATGGTCAAGCAGCGCGCGCCGGAATTGCTCGCTATCGCCCTTGAGCATCCCAAGTGGGAGCCATCCTGGGTCAATATGAGTGGAGTCACTGATTGCTACCAACCAGCCGAGCGGCGCTACGGCATTACCCGCCGCTGCTTGGAGGTGCTGGCGCGTTTTCGCAATCCGGTGACCATCGTAACCAAGAATGCGCTGGTCGCAAGGGACGCTGACATACTGGGGCAAATGGCCAAGTGGCAGGGCGCAGCGGTATTGATATCTTTGACCACCCTGGATCCCGATTTGGCTCGCCGAATGGAGCCGCGAACGGTTTCTCCCCGCCAGCGCTTGGAGACCATTCGCCGACTGGCGGATGCGGGCGTGCCGGTCGCGGTGAATTTGGCACCGATAATCCCGGGCTTAAACGATAGCGAGATGGCGGAGTTGGTGCAGGCGGCAGTAGCGAGCGGAGCCAGCCACGCACATTACCAGGTTTTGCGGCTGCCCTATGCGGTCAAGGACTTGTTTGTCGCCTGGCTGGAACGAGAATTTCCAGACCGAAAGGCCAGGATTTTGGATCGAATACAAGACTTGCGGGGTGGGGCGGGGAAGCTGAATGAAACCCAGTTTGGCGCACGAATGACCGGCGGGGGTATTTGGGCGGAAACCTTTTCCGGGCTGTATAAGTTAGCCTGCCATAAAGCCGGGCTTCAGCCACACTTGCTGGAATTGAATACCGCTGCTTTCACCCGTCCGGGCCCAGTACAGCCCTTGCTCATGGGTTGGCAGGACACAGTTGGCCAAGCCTAAAACCTAATTTATAATGCGCTATTCGCCCGCCTCCCAGCAAAAGATGGAACAACCTGCAAGTAATCCTATGTAATATTTATTAATATGTATTTTTATCCATTTAGATACATAATATAATAAAAATTCGACCTGTGACAAGATGTCCACCCGTACCCCGGTCAAAAATAGGGTGAATAGCCTATTTTCCTCAGGGCAAAACACCCCCATATTTCTCTTTGGAAGGATGTAGGTGCCATCGCATTGATACTTGGATGAGAATTGTGAATAACCCTAATGCTCCGCTCTAATTCAACGAGTTGACGACAATATCCATTGTGAGCAACCGGATTAAAAATCTAATTTATAATGCGTTATTAATGGAAAAAAGCAGGCGCCTTTTACGGGTCGGCAAAAGAGGGGATTTTAGCTCGAGAAAAAAAGGTGCGGAAATCGCATAATTCTGTTGCGTCCTACATTTTTTTTACAATAATGGAACCTAGCTGCGGCAAACCACCCCTCACCCCCCCCAACGTGCGTGTTCCCCAAACGGATTATGGGAATGCCGCGTTCTGGAGTCATCCCCCATCGTTTTACCCCAACCCCTAATAGCGATTATTACGCCCATGAATGGCCTTATGCATTCAGCGCTCCGTTCGTCCTTTTCCCTCGGAAAAATGCTTTTCCGCCAGGGCAACTGCGGTGACACGTCGAGCCGCCTGCGCGGCGTAAAATTCGCTGGCTGATCCAAGGATCAACCCAATCGCACCCCCGATTCACCCCGCCTTTAAAAACAAAAAAACGCATTGGCAAAATTTCCCCGACGCGCAACGCGCCGATGAAAAATTGCCCGATGCAAACTTCAACCTCGCAAGCTCACGCGATATGAACGTCACCCCCCACAACCGCAATCTCCGGAACCGCTTCCGGCTTGGGTCCACCCTCCTTTTGGCCGCGCTGTTCGCCGCCATGCTCGTGCCACTAGGGGCGCGAGCGCAATCGTCGGAGACCAAGGCCGACAACAGCGACAACCTTGACCAAGCGTCAAGCTGGCTGGAAAACGTCACGCCTACCGGCACGACCCTCGGCATCTGGAACGGCACCGTCGAATCGTTCAACGTCGTCAACAGCGTCGGCAGCGGCATCACCCTCGGAGCAGTGCAGATTCTGAATCCACAAGGCTCGATGACCATCACCGGCAATTCCGGCTCGCTGACTTTGGCCGGCCTGGCGCCTTCGTCGGTGTTTACGTCCACCACCGGAGTGGCGGCCCGCTATGTCACCACCTTTGGCAGCAATGCCGACTTGGTGTTCACGGCCAATACCACCGGCTTGGCGGGTGCCTTGGGCAACAATGTGACCATCACCTACGTCAATCCCGGCACAAACAATGCAGCGGCCGGCTTGAGCATCACGGGCAATGCCATCACGGTGAATTTGGCCACTAACTCAACGGGCGGTGTCACCTCTACTGCATCGAGCATTTTGGCTTTGATTAATGCCAACACCACGGCAACCGCTTTGGTCACCCCCTCACTGGCTTTGGGCAGCTCCGGAGCGGGCATTGTCAGTGCGCTTTCCAGCACCGGTTTGGTCGGCGGGGTTGATTCCGGTACCCGTGGTTTCACGCCAGTCACCATTGATGGCGTATTTTACTACGCGAACAACGTCGGCTCGGCGCCCAAAATCGGCATCGACATGAGCAATGCGACAGTGAATTTGAACATCAGTGCTCCGATTGTGCTGGGCAGCACGCAGGAATTCCTCTCCGGTACGGCTACCACGCTGACGGTCAGTGGCAATATTAGCGACGGCGGCAACAACTACGGATTGATCATTGGCAGCACCAGCACCAGCGTGGGCACGGTCGTCCTCTCCGGTAACAATACCTTTGGCGGCAACCTCACCATTAATTCCGGCACACTCTTCATCCAGAGCAACGTGTCTGCAGGCAACGGCACGATTGTGATTAATGGCGGCACTTTGCGCAACACCAGCGGCGGCGCGGTGATTCTTAATAACCCCGTTATCTTCAATGGTGCCGGCAGCCCCAACTTCGGGTTCAATTACAACGGCTCGAACAGCATGGTCTTTAATAGCACGGTCAGCGTGGTGTCCAATACGACCATTACCTCCAATACCAATATAACCCTGGTCAATGCCACCGGCCCCGGCACCATCACCAAGGCTGGCTCGGGCAATGTCATTTTCATCGGCACCAACAACTTTGGTACCTCCAACACCTCGGGTGTGGTCCTCATCATCAATTCGGGCAATAACGTGCGCTTGGGCAATGGCACAACCCAGGGCGTCATTGTCAACGGTGTTAGTGTAGCCAACTCAACCTTGACCGGCACCATCAGTGACGGTGGTTCCTTGGTTTTGAATCAGCCCACGGACTACACCCTGCAAAATCTGATCACCGGTGCCGGTACGTTGACGCAGGCTAGCTCCAATATTTTGACCATCACCAATCCGATCAGCCAAGTGGTAAATACCACCACCGTCAGCATGTTGAACACCTATTCGGGTTCGACCACGATCAATGGTGGCGGCACGTTGCAATTGGGCAATGGCACTCAAAACGGATACGGTTCGGCGGGATTGAGCTCCTTTAATGCCACCACGTCGCAACTGAACATAAACGGCGCCATCGTTAACAACGGCGCGGTAGTCTTTAATGAAGGTGGCTTGGACACCCTGTATTCCGGTGTCATGTCCGGCAGTGGCTCCTTGCGTATCTCGAGCGGCACGTATTCCGCGGTTAATGCGTCTTTGACGACAAATTTGGTCACGGCTAACAGCAACTTGGTCTTCACCTCCGTCAATGCCACCTTGGCCGGCAGCTTGGGCAACAATCTTACCGTCAGTTATGTGCAACAAGTGGGTAATAGCAAAGTGCTCAACGCTACCATTACTGGCAATGCAGTCGTGGTGAACTTGGGTACCAATGCCACCGGGGTAGCCAACACCACTGCGGCGGATATCGTCACCCTGCTGACTGGCAATGCTACGATCACGGCCACCAATGCCGGCGGCAGCAATGGCTCCGGTGTGCTTTCCGCGATGGCTGCTGCCAACCTGGTCAACGGCAGCAACTCCCGGTCGAGCGTCATTTTCTCCAATACCAACACCTTTACCGGAACAACCACCATCGACACCGGCCTGACCTTGATTCTCGCCAATACCACGGGTACCTCGGCGCTGGGCTTGTCGGGCTCCACCCTCAATTATATTAATGGTACCGGCAGCATTGCTTTTGCGAACAACACGTTCACGGCGTTGACTTTGGGCGGCTTGAGCGGAAATAAGGATCTCCCCCTCACAATCAATGGTACGCAGTCGATTGCGCTGTCCGTGGGCGGCAATAATCAGAGCACAACGTACAGTGGTATCCTGTCCAATGGCGGCTTCGTTAGCGCCACCATTCTCGGCACGGTAACCAAGAGCGGCAGTGGAACGTGGACGTTGCAAAATAAGAACACTTACAGCGGCAACACCACCTTAAGCGGCGGCACCATCGACACCAATCAATTGAACAATTTCGGCGGAGTCACCAGCGCCGGTGCCACGGGCTTCTTCATCCTCAATGGCGGCCAGCTGCGGTGGACCGCCAATTACAGCAGCGGCACGAATAATGCCACCGGGCTCACTAATTTGGCCTCGGGGGACAATGGTGATATCTCCATGCGCATGGGCGGTGCGGCAGTCAATGCCATCACAGCCAGCAGCACATTTAATACTAACGGAAACGACATCACCCTTTCGGCGTTGGCCATGAACGGTAGCAACGTCACCGTGACTAAAGCGGGCAACGGCACCCTTACTTTGGGTAATAACCTAACTTTGATCAACGGCGCCAACAACGGCAGCATCACGGTTGCCAATGGCACCCTCCAATTTGGTAACTTCACCGCCGGTGCCTACACGGGTACGGCCAACACCGTGGCCTACAGCATTGCCGTCAACAACGGTGCTACGTTGATGATCAGTGAGCCGAATGCGACGACCACCTTGTCCGGTGTACTCTCCGGATCCGGTAATGTCATTTTGAACGGTGCTACCAGTGGTGCCACCGCCCAGTTGACCACGGGTTTTGCGAATGGCACTGCCGGCAGCCAATCCGGCCTGTTATATAAGGCTGCCACCTCTGGTACCGCTGGCAATGCAGTCAGCATCGCCTATGCCAATGGTGGTAACAATCAGGTGCTTTCGCTTTCCGTTTCCGGCTCCGCTGTTACCGTCAATCTGGCGACCAACGCAACTGGAGTCGTCACCACCACGGCGGCGGATTTGGTGGCCTTCTGGAATAACGCCAGCAACACGAATGCTACAGCGGCACAGTCTCTCGCCAGCCTTGCCTTGGCTCCCGGGCCGACGGCTAACACCGGCAACGCCACGCTTAGTGTGCTTTCGGCGACCAATCTCGGCAACGGTGCCTCGGCCAATGGTGGCCTCAGCATCAATTACGCTGGCACGAACGCGGCGAATAACACCATTAAGTTGACGGCCACGAACACCCTCACCGGTGTTGTGACACTGCAAGGCGGCACCTTGGACATCAGCGCTTCCGGTAATGTCCTGCAAAACGCCACGCTGAATCTCGCCAACGGTTCCATCACTTATGGTACGCAAACCATTCTGCGCATGGGTGGCTTGAGCGGTAATCAAAATATTTCCCTGACGAATCCGAGCAATGGCCGCGCCGTCAACCTCATCATTCAAGGCACCCAGTCGCCCTCGGCATACAGTGGCCAATTGTTCGGACGCGGCAGCATCACCAAAACCAACACCGGCACACTCTCCTTGAGTGGGGTAAACGTATATACCGGTGGCACCTTGGTTACCGGCGGCTTGATCAACTTCAATTCGGCGACCAATTTTGGTTCGGGCAACATCACCTTGTTTAATGGCGGCATCCAGTGGGCGACGGGCACGACGACGGACATCTCCGGTCAAATCAACGGCCGGTTTGGTGGCTTGCAGGGCAACATCTCGCCCAACACGGGTAACGACACCTTTGACACCAACGGCAACAATGTGACGTTTGCTTCTTCTCTTTCCGGCAACGGCGCCCTCGTCAAGGCGGGTAATGGCACATTGACGCTGACCGTGAATAACACCTATTCCGGCGGCACGGTGGCCAACGGTGGTTTGATTAACTTTGGTAATTTGACGGAATTCGGCACCGGCAACATCACTCTTCTGGGTGGTGGCTTGCAGTTTGGGCTCAACACCAACACGGACATTTCCAGCCGCTTGAATTCCAACCTGACCATCGGCAACGCCACCTTGACGCTGCTGACGGCTCCCAATGTGTTTAACAATGTCGTCGCCACGATAGCCGCCATTGGCACCAACAACACTGTTTACGGTGTGAACGGCAATAATATCACCCTGCAATTGATCAACCCCACGAATGGCGCGCTTAGCCTGTCCGTCAATGGCACCAACATCATCGTCACCCTGGCTGCAAGTGGCGGTACCGTTTCCACCACTAACCAACAATTGCTCAACTTGCTGACCAACAGCACAGCCGTCACCTCGATGGTGACGATTACTCCCGGGTCGGCCAACATGAGTGCGGCTGTATCCGCCACCTCCATCAGTGGCAATAATGCACAACCGTTGCTCAATGGCGGCACCAACACTTTGGACACCAATGGTAACGACATCACGCTGTCGGCTCTCTTGAGTGGCACGGGCGGCCTCACCAAGGACGGTATTGGCAATTTGACGCTCTCGGCCAACAACACCTTCACCGGGGTGACGACGATCACGGGTGGCAACCTGGTTTTGGCCAGCAACCTGGCGCTGCAAAACAGCACGCTGCTCTACAACACCGGCGGCGGCAATATCAGCTTCTTTACCTTGAGCAATCTCACCCTCGGTGGATTGAGCGGCAATCGCGATATCGACTTGTCCAATGCTTTGGGCACCGTGCTGGATCTGACCGTCGGCACCAACAACGCCAATTCAACCTACAGCGGTAATCTGACGGATATTCACAACCTGCATGGCAACCTCACCAAAGTCGGCACCGGCACGTTGACACTTTCTGGCGTGAATACCTTCAGTGGCGCCACCTTCATTAATGGCGGCACAATCAATTTCAACTCCAATGGGGCCTTTGGCAGCAACGGCAATGTCACCATCAACAATGCCGGTTTAACCTGGGCGGCAGGCACCAACTCGGACGTTTCCTCGGTGCTGCACAGCACCAATGGACTTAATTCTGGAAACATCACTTTCAATACTAACGGTAACGACGTGACGCTCTCGGCTCATCCGCTCGCCGGCTCTGGCTCGCTGGTCGTTCGCACGGGCACGGGTATCCTTACCCTGGTCGGCACGGAAACCTACACGGGTGGCACAACGCTTTCCAGCACATTGGGATCCTAAGCTTAGAATTCCACGTGGACAAGTTGTCGC
>JADMIO012726865.1_pt1 | contig 132006 bp, 133 predicted proteins | sample 8958161 | NCBI WGS metagenome assembly JADMIO01 (sample SAMN16585339, study PRJNA669376) | soil metagenome | isolation source: Crop rotation soil | place: USA: Cullars Rotation, Alabama | collected 2011 | reverse complement strand
GCCGCGACTTCAAGTCACGTGAATTCCAAGCTTCGGATCCCACTGTGCTGGAAAGGAGCCCGCCGTGACTCCATGCGCCTTGATCCGCGCCGTCAGCCCCGCTTCCGCGCGGGCGCGCAGCTCCGCAACTTCGTCCGTTTCCTTCCCGCCCACCGAAAACCGCGGCAGGATCGGCGCGCGGCTCTTTGGCCAGAACGAGCAACGCTGCGCGATCTCGACCGTATTCGCGAGCGCCTCCGGCAGATCCGCGAAGAGCGCCATCATCTCGGCGCGCGTCTTGAAGCGATGCTCTGGCGTCAACTGGCGGCGGTCGCTTTCGGAAACAAGCCGCCCGCCCGCGATGCAAATGAGCGCATCATGCGCTTCATAGTCCGAGCGCGCGGAAAAATAGGGCTCGTTCGCGGCGACAACCGGCAACTCCATCGCGTAGGCAAGATCGATCAGCCCCGCTTCCGCGACCCGCTCGGCTTCGAGGTTGTGCCGCTGCAATTCGACATACAGGCGCCCGTCAAAAATCGCCGCGAGGGTTTGCAGGCGCGATTTTGCGACATCCATTTTGTCGGCGACGATCGCTTTATCGATAGGTCCGTCCGGCCCGCCGGTAAGCGCGATGATTCCGCTTGCATGTTCTTTCAACCACTCAAGCGTCACATGCGGCTCGGTGCTTTCGGCCGTCTCCAGATGGCTTTTCGATACGAGCGTCATCAGCTCGCGATAACCCTCCTCAGTCGCAGCCAGGAGAACGATCCGCGGCAAACGCTGCAAGCCTCCGCCGCGCGCGGGCGGCTCGTCGCCGAATTTCACGGCGAGCGAGCAACCCACGATCGGCTGGATGCCCGCGCCTTCCATCTTCTGCGAGAATTCGAGCGCGCCGAAGAGATTGCCCGTATCCGTGAGCGCAAGCGCGGGCTGCCCGTCGACTTTCGCGAGATCCGCGAGTTGCGGAATCTTCAGCGCGCCTTCCAGCAGCGAAAAGGACGAATGGACGTGAAGGTGGACGAAGCCCACCTCCTCCGTGGATTTGGCCAAGGTATCTCTCCGATTCTTCGCGCTATCGTCGCGCGCGAGCGCGCGCTCGTCCAGCGGGAGGCGATATTTTTGAACGCTATTCTAGCTCGACGACTTCGCCTTCGCGGATCGTGACCCGCCGATGCATCCGGCCCGCAAGCTCGAGGTTATGCGTCGCGATAATGGCGGCAAAACCGGACGCGCTGACAAGTTTCGCAAGCGTCGCAAACACATGATCGGCGGTATGCGGGTCGAGATTGCCCGTCGGCTCGTCGGCGAGCAGGACGCGCGGGGCATTGGCGACCGCGCGTGCAATCGCAACCCGCTGCTGTTCGCCGCCCGAGAGCTCCGCCGGGCGGTGGTCGAGCCGCTTGCCGAGTCCGAGGAACGTCAGAAGTTCCGCCGAGCGCGTATGCGCCTCTTTCTTGTCGAGGCCATAGATCATCTGCGGCAGCATCACGTTCTCAATGGCGGAGAACTCCGGCAGCAAATGATGGAACTGATACACAAAACCGATGTCCGAACGCCGGATGCCTGTGCGGTCCATATCCGGCAAACCCGTCGTCGGCCGCCCGCCGATGAAGACTTCGCCGCCGTCCGGATATTCGAGCAAGCCTGCGATCTGCAAAAGCGTCGATTTGCCCGCACCGGAGGGGGCGATCAGCGCGACGGATTCCCCCGGCCAAACAGAAAGATTGGCCCCGCGCAGGATTTCGAGAATGGCGCCGCCCTGCCGAAAGCGCCGCGTGACGCCATCGAGATGCAAGGCGGGTTGTTCGGCCATTGCGCTTACTCGTACCGCAGCGCTTCGACAGGATCGAGCCGCGCCGCGCGCCACGCGGGATAGAGTGTCGCGAGAAACGACAGGAGAAGCGCCATGATGAGCACGGCGAGCGTTTCGCCGGAGTCGACATCGGCCGGCAGCTTGCTGAGATAGTAAAGCTCCGGCGAGAACAATTCCGTCGATGATAGCCACGAGATGAAGCGCCGGATATCCTCGATATACATGCAAACGATGAGCCCAAGCGTGAAGCCGACGAGCGTGCCAAGCACGCCGATGCTCGCGCCCGTAATCAGGAACACGCGCAGGATCGCGCCGCGCGTCGCGCCGATCGTGCGCAGGATCGCGATGTCATGTCCTTTGTCTTTGACGAGCATGATGAGGCCCGAGACGATATTGAGCGCCGCAACGAGCACGATCAGCGTCAGGATCAGGAACATCACGTTGCGCTCGACCTGCAACGCATTGAAGAAGGTGGCGTTCCGCTGCCGCCAGTCGACAAGATAGACGGGCCGTCCCGCTTTCTCGGTGATCTCCTTTCGGAAGGTGTCGATCTTGTCCGGATCGTCCGTATAGACCTCGATCGCGCTCACATCGCCCGGCCGGTTGAAATAGGCCTGCGCTTCGGGAAGCGGCATGAAGACGAACACCTGATCGTATTCGGACATGCCGATCTCGAACAGTCCCGCGATCTTGTAGGACTTGATGCGGGGCGTCGTGCCCATCGGCGTCACCGCGCCGCGCGGCGCGACCAGCGTGATCTGATCCCCCGCGCGCACGGAAAGATTGTCGGCGAGCCGCTTGCCGATCAAAACACCCTGCCCGCTATCGAAGCCCTCGAGCGTTCCCGACTTGAGGCCATTGCCGATCGCCGGCAGGCGCTTCAAGTCCTCTTCGCGTATGCCGCGTACGAGCACGCCGCCTGCCTGAAACGGGGACGAAGCCAGCGCTTGCCCTTCCACCAGCGGGACAGCCAGCGTGACGCCTTTGATGCCGGAAATGCGCTTTGCAACTTCTGCGTAATCCGTCATCGCGGATTCGAGCGGCTGCACGAGGACATGCCCGTTGATGCCGAGGATTTTCGACATCAGCTCCTTGCGAAAGCCGTTCATCACCGCCATCACGATGATGAGCGTCGCGACCCCGAGCATGATGCCGAGAAACGAGAAGCCCGCGATGACGGAAATGAAGCCTTCCTTCCGGCGCGCGCGCAGGTAGCGCAGCGATAACATCCACTCGAAAGCCGAAAAAGGAAGCGTGCCAGTCCGTGCCGCCATAGGTTTCCCCCGCCGCTAGGGCGCAAGCCGGGCGAGTACGTCTGCTGGCGAGACGTTTTCGCGCGATCCGTCCGAACGGCGTTTCAATTCCACCTTCCCATCCGCGAGCCCTTTCGGACCTACGATTACCTGCCAGGGCAATCCGATCAGATCCATGCTCGCGAACTTGGCCCCCGCCCGTTCGTCCGTATCATCATAGAGCACATCCACGCCCCGTGTATTCAGTTCACGGTATAGTTTTTCACAGGCTGCGTCGGTGGCGGCGTCCCCCTGCTTGAGGTTGAGAAGCCCCACTTTGAAGGGCGCGACCGCTTCCGGCCATTTGATGCCCGCTTCGTCGTGCGAAGCCTCGATGATCGCGCCGGCGAGCCGCGATACGCCAACGCCATAAGAGCCGCCGTGGATGGGCTTTTCCGTGCCGTCCGCTCCCTGCACCTTGGCTTGCATCGGCACCGAATATTTGGTGCCGAAATAGAAAATCTGCCCGACTTCGATCCCGCGAGTGTGAATGCGCTTGTCCGCCGGCACTTCTTTCTCGAAGCGCGCGGCATCGTGCACGTCTTCGGTCGCGGCGTAGGGCGTCGTCCACTCGCGCACGATCGGCGAGAGGTCGCCGTTATAGTCGACGTCTTCCGCCGGAATCGGCAGATCGAGCACATCTTTGTTGCAATAGACGCCGGATTCGCCGGTTTCCGCGAGAACGATGAACTCATGCGAAAGATCGCCGCCGATCGGTCCGGTTTCGGCGCGCATCGGAATGGCTTTCAGGCCCATGCGCGCAAAGGTGCGCAAGTAAGCGACAAACATGCGGTTATAGGAAAGCCGCGCCGACGCTTCGTCGACATCGAACGAGTAAGCGTCTTTCATGAGGAATTCACGCCCGCGCATCACGCCGAAACGCGGCCGCTGCTCGTCGCGGAATTTCCATTGGATGTGATAGAGGTTGAGCGGGAGATTTTTATAGGAGCGCACGTAAGCGCGGAAAATCTCCGTGATCATCTCCTCGTTCGTCGGGCCGTAGAGTAAGTCCCGCTTGTGGCGATCCTGGATGCGCAGCATTTCGGGACCGTAAGCATCGTAGCGCCCGCTCTCGCGCCATAGATCGGCGAGTTGCAACGTGGGCATCAGAAGCTCGATCGCGCCCGCCCGGTCCATTTCTTCCCGCACGATTTGCTCGATTTTCTGTAGCACGCGAAACCCGAGCGGCAGCCACGCATAAATGCCCGCCGCCTCCTGCCGGACCATCCCCGCCCGCAACATTAGGCGATGCGAGACGATTTCGGCTTCCTTGGGGGTCTCGCGCAAAATAGGCAGGAAGTATCGGGAAAGGCGCATGCAAAGGCTTCGATTCGTAATGATGGAAAGACGGAGCGAGTGAACGTGGAAGAGTGCGGAATCACAAGGGGGTCGGCCCCGTTCCTCACCAATTGCTGCAATGCGGAAGGTCAAATTACGTCGTTAACATGACAAGCAGGAAGTTTTCGTCCTAGACTGCCCGCTTACGCCGAATGTCCATCCCGCGTGCGTCTGTATTCGCGGGAGAAGGTCCAAGTCGGGGGAGGAAATCCGCGAACTAACGCGCCCAACGGCGCGGCACAACAAGCGGAAAACTTTTTCAGGCGAGCCGAGGGCTCGCCTTTTTCTTTGCCGTCAGCCGGCGCGATCGGCGGCGTATTTGGGAACGATATAGCGGTCGAACAGGCCGCTGTAGGAAAAGGCGTAGCCGAGCGCGAGCAGCACCGCCGCGATTACGCTCGTCGCGAGCATCTTTTTCAGCATCAGAGGCTTCACCGGCGCGCCACGCTCGCTCCCGCGCACCGGCTTGCCGCGCTCGGACTGGCTCTGCACGCCCCACGGCAGCACCATGAACAGTACGAGCCACCACAGCACAACATAGATCGCGAAGCCGAAAATGATCGAGCCGATCATTACGCCTGCTCCAGCTCGACCAGCGTGCCGAAGAAATCCTTCGGATGCAAAAAGAGCACGGGCTTGCCATGCGCGCCGATTTTCGGCTCGCCGTCGCCCAAGACGCGCGCGCCCTGCGCCTTCATCTGGTCGCGCGCGCTTTTGATGTCGTCGACCTCGTAGCAAATGTGGTGGATGCCACCGTCGGGATTGCGCTCGAGGAATTTCGCGATCGGCGAATTCGCGCCCAAGGGTTCGAGAAGCTCGATCTTCGTATTCGGAAGTTTAATGAAGATGGTGGTCACGCCATGGTCCGGCTGCGGCACGGCGTCGGAAATTTGCGCGCCGAGCGTATCGCGATAGCGCGCCGCCGCGGCCTGCAAATCCTTGACCGCGATTGCCACATGGTTGAGCCGGCCGATCATCTTCCCGTTATACCCGCAGCACCATCACATGGCACAAGGGTTTTTTGCCCCAGACGCTGTTCACTTCTCCGCGAATAGCGCGCGTGACGGCTTCTTCGATCGTCTCGGCGTCACGGCGCTTTTGCTTCGGGAGCGAGTCGATGCATTCGTAAATCGCATCAAGCACGAAATTCTGCATCGGCACGTTCGGTTCGGCGAATTCAGGGAGCCCCGCGATTTCGACCTCCGGCTCGCCCAAAAGCTCGCCACGCTCGCCGATCGCAAGCGCCACGGACACGACACCGGCAAAGGAAAGCTTGCGACGCTGCGAGATGGTCGTAGACTGCGCATCGACCAGCATCTGCCCGTCGCGATAGATGCGCCCGACGGGAACATCGTCGATCACTTCCGCCGGTCCAGGCGCGAGCCGCAGCACATCGCCATCACCACAAAGTGCGACTTCCGGGACGCCCTGCTCGCGTGCAAGCGCGGCGTGCTCCGAAAGATGCAGCGCTTCACCGTGCACCGGCACCGCGAGTTGCGGCTTGAGCCATTGATAGAGCTTCACCATCTCGCCGCGGCGCGGATGACCCGAGACGTGAACGAGATGCGTGCGGTCGGTAATCACATGCACGCCGCGCCGGATCATCTCGTTCAAGATGCGGTTCACCGGCTTCTCGTTGCCCGGGATGGTACGCGAAGAAAAAATCAGCGTGTCGCCGCGGTCGAGCTCGATGTCGGGGTGATCGTCGTTCGCGATCCGCGCGAGCGCCGCCCGCGGCTCGCCCTGGCTGCCGGTCAGCAGCACGAGCGTGTCCCGGCGCGAGAGGCTCGCATAGGCGTCGATCCCCCGAAACGGCCGCACCCCGGTGAGATACCCCATCTCGCGCGCAACGTTAATCACCCGCTCCATCGCCCGGCCCGCGACCACGACCTCGCGGCCCGCCGCCTGTGCGGCGAGCGCCGCCGAGCGGATACGCGCGACGTTTGATGCAAAGGTCGTCACGGCGACGCGGCCCTTCGCTTCTCTCACGATTTCCGAGAGGCTCTTCGCAACATCCGTTTCCGACGGAGACTCCCCGTCGCGGATCGCGTTGGTCGAATCCGCGACGACCGCGCGCACGCCTTCTTCGCCGAGCTGGCGCATGCGCCGCTCATCGGTGACAGCGCCCGCGACCGGATGGGGATCGAGCTTCCAGTCGCCGGTATGAACGACGAGCCCGAGCGGCGTGCGGATCGCGAGTGCGTTGCTTTCCGGGATAGAATGCGCGACCGGCACGAATTCAACCTCGAACGAGCCGATGCCGACACGCCCGCCCTGTTTGACGACGGTCACGGGGATCGTTTCCGCGCCGTTCTCCATCGAGCGTTTCGATTCCAGAAGCGCCGCCGTGAACGGCGTCGTGAACACCGGCACCTTGAACCGCGGCCACAAATCGTACATCGCACCGACGTGATCCTCGTGCCCGTGCGTCAACACGATGCCCTTGAGGTTCTTCCGTTCTTTTTCCAGAAATTGCGTATCCGGAAGGATGATCTCGACGCCCGGTATTTCCGCGTCGGCGAATGAAATTCCCATGTCGACGCAAAGCCACTCGCGCTCGTTCCCGGCGCGCAGGCCATAGAGCGCCAGATTCATCCCGATCTCGCCGACGCCGCCGAGCGGTACGAATACGAGTTCCTTATAATTCGCCACGATCAATTTGCTTTCGCGCTCAAGGGAAATACATCGCCGGCGGAAATCGCCTGCCGCTCGCCGTCATTGCCCCGCAAGATCAGCTCACCCCGCTCGTTGATCGTCTCGAAGATGCCGCCGAGCGTTCGATCAAGCAAGCGCACTTCGATTTGGCTCCCCACGCCCGACGCGCGTAAAAGCCACGCGGCGCGCGTTGCGGAGAACGCTTCGCCCCGCTGCCATTCATTCAGACGTCCTTCCGTCCGCTCTCCCAGCCGCGCGAGCAGCGATTGCGGCGAGAGATCGAAACCCGCGCGCGAAAAATCCGTCGCGGGAAATTGCGTCTCGGCCGGATGGTGCTTGCAGTTCACGCCGAAGCCGACCGCGACGGCAAGTAGGCCGCCCGGCGCCGAACTGCCTTCAATCAGGATGCCGGCGACCTTCTTCTCGTCGAGTAAGAGATCGTTCGGCCATTTCAGTTTCAAGCGCGAGGGCGCAAGCCCCGAACAGCCGTCGAGCACCGCGTCATGCAAGGCGAGCGCCGCGACGAAGCAAAGCTGTGCGCTCACGGGCGGCGGCGCGGGATCCGTCAGGAGCAGCGTCGTGTAAAGATTGCCGGGCTCGGAAATCCATGCGCGCCCGCGCCGCCCGCGTCCCGCGCTTTGCCGCTTCGCAACGACGAATACGGGCTCAAGCTGTCCTGCTTCCGCGAGCTTCAGCGCTTCCGCGTTGGTCGAGCCGATGTCGTCATACCGCAGGACGGGGATCGAGCCTGCCCGTGCGGGAAAAATATCCATTAGAACAGGGATTTAGCTGCAGCTTCCGCGGCTGCCACGAGCGGCGACGGATAGACGAAAAACAGGATCGTGAACAATCCGAACACGCCGAGGATCACGCGCAACCCGTTCGGCATCGGCAGGAACGCATCCGCCGGCTCGTCCATGTACATGATCTTGACGATGCGAAGATAATAGTAGGCGCCGACCACGCTCGAAACGACGCCGATCACCGCGAGCGTGTAGAGCTTCGCATCGATCGCCGCGAGGAAGACGTAGAACTTCGCGAAGAAGCCGGCGAGCGGCGGAATGCCCGCGAGCGAAAACAGAAGCGCGCCGAAGAACAGCGCGACAACCGGCTGCGTGCGCGCGAGGCCCGCGAGCTGGTCGATGTCTTCCACATGGCCGCTCTTCCTGCGCATCGCAAGGATGCAGGCGAAGGTGCCGAGCGTCATCGCGACATAAATCGCCATATAGACGAGCACGCCTTGCACGCCTTGCGCCGTACCCGCTGCGAGCCCGATCAGCGCGTAGCCGACATGGCCGATAGAGCTATAGGCCATCAGCCGCTTGATGTTGCGCTGGCCGATCGCCGCGAAGGCGCCGAGGATCATCGACGCGATCGAGATGAAGATGATGATCTGCTGCCATTGCGGCACGACGGTCGGAAATGCGTCGAGCGCCGCGCGCAGAAAGAGCGCAATCGCCGCGACCTTCGGCGCCGCCGAGAAGAACGCCGTCACCGGTGTCGGCGCGCCCTCATAGACGTCCGGCGTCCACATGTGGAACGGAACCGCCGAGACCTTGAAGGCAAGACCCGTAAACAGAAATACGAGGCCGAAGATGAGGCCGATGGATGTCGATTGCTTCGCCGCTTCCGCAATGCCGGTAAAGGCGACGGTGCCGGTGAATCCGTAGATCAGTGACGCGCCATAGAGCAGCATCCCCGACGAGAGCGCCCCCAGCACGAAATATTTGAGCCCCGCTTCGGTCGAGCGGAGGTTGTCGCGGTCGATCGACGCGATGACATAGAGCGAAAGCGACATCAGCTCGAGCCCGAGATACAGCAGCACGAGATCGCGCGCCGAGATCATCACCATCATGCCGGCGGTCGAAGTCAGCACCAGAATGCCGAACTCGAAGCGCCGGATGCGCCGCTCGCGGAAGTAATCGATCGACATGACGATGGCGGATGCAGAGCCGAGAAGCGCCAACACCTTCATGAAGCGCGAGAAATTGTCGACGACGAAGCTTCCGCCGAAGGTCTCGACCCGCACGCCGGGCTCCAGAATCACCAACACGGCCGTGCCGAGCAGGATCACGACCGACGCGAGGTCTACGATGCCCACGGCTTTCTCGCCCTGAACCGCGCCCAGGAGCAAAAGCGCCAGCGCGCCCGCAAGCAGGAGAAGCTCCGGCAGGATCGGCCCGAACATCGGCACGGTGAAATGCATCAGTGCGCCCCCATCAGCATCGCGGCCTTCTGCAGACCGCCAATCGCCGCCTGCGCGCGGTCGGCCACGAGCGCCACGGAATTCGCGCTCGTATCCAAAATCGGTCCCGGCCAGACGCCGAACAAGACGGTGAGGATCAGAAGCGGCACAAACAGCATAATTTCGCGCGGCGTAAGATCGAGCATGCCTTGCAGGCTCGGCTTCGTCAGCGCGCCGAACACAACGCGCCGATAAAGCCAGAGCGCGTAACCGGCCGAGAGTATGACGCCGAGCGTCGCGAAAAACGCGACATTCGGATTGGCCTTGAACACGGCGAGCAACGTCAGGAATTCGCCGACAAAGCCCGAAGTTCCCGGGAGGCCCACATTCGCCATTGTGAACACCATGAACACGAAAGCGTAGACCGGCATCCGGTTCACAAGCCCGCCATAAGCGTCGATGTCGCGCGTGTGCAGCCGGTCGTAGACGACGCCGACGCAAAGGAAGAGCGCGCCGGAGACGAAACCGTGCGAGACCATCTGGAACACCGCGCCTTGCAGGCCTTCGCGCGAGAACGAGAACATGCCCAGCGTCACGAAGCCCATATGCGCGACGGAAGAGTACGCAATCAGCTTCTTCATATCCTCCTGCATCATCGCGACGAGCGAGGTGTAAACGATCGCGACGACCGAAAGCGTGAACATCAGCGGCGCGAAAAATTCCGATCCGTGCGGGAACATCGGCAGGCTGAAGCGCAGGAAGCCGTAGCCGCCCATTTTCAGCAAAATCGCCGCGAGGATCACCGAGCCCGCCGTCGGCGCTTCGACGTGCGCGTCCGGCAGCCACGTATGCACCGGCCACATCGGCAGCTTCACCGCGAAGGATGCGAGGAACGCCAGAAACAGCCACGGTTGCCAGGCGCGCGGGAAATCGTGCGTCAGCAACTTCGCGATGTCCGTCGTCCCTGCTTCGAGATACATCGCCATGATCGCGAGCAGCATCAACACGGAACCGAGCAGCGTGTAGAGGAAGAACTTGAAGCTCGCATAGACGCGCCGCTTGCCGCCCCAGATGCCGATGATGAGGAACATCGGGATCAGGCCACCCTCGAAGAAAACGTAGAAGAGAACGAGATCGAGCGCCGCGAACGTGCCGACCATCAGCGTTTCGAGCACAAGAAACGCGATCATGTATTCCTTCACACGCATCTCGACCGAGCGGAAGCTCGCGAGAATTGCGATCGGCATCACGAAGGTCGTCAGCATCACGAAAGGAAGCGAAATCCCGTCGACGCCGAGGTGGTAGCGGATCACGCCGCCGAGCCACGGATGGTTCTCGACAAACTGAAAATCCGGGATCGCCTTGTCGAAGCCGGTGACGAGGAAGAGCGACACCAAGAACGTGACGAGCGTCGTCCAGAGCGCGACCCAGCGCGCGTTCTTCTTGATCGCCTCGTCGTCGCCGCGCAAAAACAGAATGAACAGCGCGCCGACCAGCGGCAGGACAATCGTGAGCGAGAGAATGGGGAAATTGCTCATCCCGTCGCTCCCTTGACCATGAACCAGGTGATGAGCGCCGCAACCCCGATCAGCATCACGAACGCGTAGTGATAAAGATAGCCGGTCTGCAGCGTCACGACGCGCCGCGTCACGTCAATGACGCGCGCCGAGACCCCGTCCGGCCCGAAACCGTCGATCAGCCAACCGTCGCCCTTCTTCCAAAAAAAGCGCCCGAGCCATTTCGCGGGCCGCACGAAGATGAAATCGTAGAGCTCGTCGAAATACCACTTGTTCAACAGGAACTGATAGAGCAGCGGATTTTGCTCGGCGAGCGCGTGCGGCAATCTCGGGTTTGAGATGTAGAACCACCACGCGACGATAAAGCCAAGCGCCATCATCGCGGTCGGAATGTAAGCGGCCCAGGCCGGGATGTGATGCATTTCTTCCAACACCTTCCAGCCGCTCGCGGAGAACAGCGACTCGCGGAAGAAGCCTTCGACGCCATGCGCGTGCGTGAACACGCCCGCAAAGGCAAAGCCGAGCACGATCGCGCCAACGGCGAGAAATCCGAGCGGCACGAGCATGGTGAGCGGCGATTCATGCGCGTGATCGTAAGTGTGATGATCCGCGCGCGTCTCGCCGTGGAAGGTCATGAAAATCAGCCGCCAGCTATAGAACGAGGTGAGGCCCGCAGCGAGCACCGTGAGCCAGAAGGCGTATTCGGCGATATGGCCGTGGCTCGCGGCCGCGGCCTCGATGATCGCGTCTTTTGAGTAGTACCCGGCGGTGAGCGGAAAACCGGTAAGCGCGAGCGTCCCGATCACCATCATCCAGTAGGTGAACGGAATTTTGGTGCGAAGCCCGCCCATCTTCCGCATGTCCTGCTCGTGATGCATCGCATGGATGACGGAGCCTGAACCTAGGAAGAGCAGCGCCTTGAACGCGGCATGCGTGAAAAGATGAAACATGCCGACGGAATAAGCGCCGACACCCATCGCGACGAACATGTAGCCGAGCTGCGAGCAGGTGGAATACGCGACGACGCGCTTGATGTCGTTCTGCACGAGGCCGATCGTCGCCGCGAAGAATGCCGTCGTCGCGCCCATGAAAGTGACGAAGGTGAGCGCGGTCGGCGACAGCTCGAATAGCGGCGAGAGCCGCGCGACCATGAAGACGCCCGCCGTCACCATGGTCGCCGCGTGAATGAGCGCGGAGACCGGCGTCGGGCCTTCCATCGCGTCCGGCAGCCAGGTGTGCAGCAGGAATTGCGCGGATTTCCCCATCGCGCCCATGAACAGCAGGAGACAGATCACCGTGAGCGCATCGTAAGCGTGCCCGAAGATCGTAACGTGCTGGCCGGTGAGCGATTTTGCGGACGCAAAGACGGTTTCGAAACCGACCGCGCCGGTCATGGCAAAGACCGCGAAAATCCCCAGCGCGAAACCGAAATCGCCGACGCGGTTGACGACGAAGGCTTTGATCGCCGCCGCATTCGCCTCGGGCTTATGGTACCAGAAGCCGATCAGCAAGTAGCTCGCGAGGCCCACCCCTTCCCAGCCGAAGAAAAGCTGCACGAGATTGTCAGCCGTCACCAGCATCAGCATCGCAAATGTAAAGAGCGACAAATACGCGAAGAAGCGCGGCCGATACGGATCTTCGTTCATGTAGCCGATGGAATAAAGGTGCACGAGCGCAGAGACCGAATTCACGACGACGAACATCACCGCCGTCATCGTGTCGATGCGGAGCGCCCATTCGACCTTGAGGTCTCCGGCCGCGATCCACGTCATCAGCGGCACGCGCGTGTCATGTCCCTGGAACGCGACATAAAAGAGCGCGACCCAGGACAGCATCGCCGAAATCATCAAAAGGCCGGTCGTGGCGATTTCCGCCGGGCGCGAGCCCCAAGCCGCCGGCTCCGCCGGTGCGTGATCTTCGTGATGGTCGTGATGAATGACAGCGCCGCCCGTAACCGCCGGCGCATGGTGATGCCCCGCATCGTGGCCTTCGGACATGCCGCCGGGATTGCGCCCGCGCGCGCCGATCATCGAAATCGCGCCCGCGATCAGGAAGCCGAGAAGCGGCAGGAAAACGATCGCCTGATACATTTCAGCCCTTCATCGCGTTGATGTCTTCGACCGCGATCGAGCCGCGGTTGCGATAGAACACGACCAGAATTGCAAGCCCGATCGCCGCTTCCGCCGCCGCGACCGTGAGCACGATCAGCGCAAAAATCTGCCCGACGATGTCGCCCAGAAAAGTGGAGAACGAGACGAGATTGATGTTCACGGCGAGCAGAATGAGCTCGATCGACATCAGGATGACGATGACATTCTTGCGGTTGAGGAAGATGCCTAAGATTCCGAGCGTGAACAGGATCGCGCCGACCGTCAGGTAATGGGAAAGACCGATCGCCATCTCAGATCCCCTGCCCCGGCCGAACTTTGCGGATTTCCATCGCGGTCTTTTTGCTGCGCGCATTCTGCGCGGAAATATTTTGCCGCTGCACGTTCTTCCGGTGCTGCAGCGTGAGCACAATCGCGCCGATCATCGCGACGAGAAGCACGATGCCGGCAAGCTCGAAGTAATGGATGTAAGTCGTGTAGAGCACGCGGCCGATCGCCTGCGTGTTGGTGACTTGCGATGCCGGCGGAATCGGCATCTTCACCGCGCTCGCGATCCCCGGTCCCGTGACCCAGGCGCCGACGACGAGCAGGAGTTCGACCAGAAAAATCAGCCCGACGATCACACCCGCTGGAAGATACTGCAAAAATCCCTGCCGCAGTTCGGCAAAATCCACGTCGAGCATCATGACGACGAAGAGGAACAGCACCGCGACCGCGCCGACATAGACGACGACCAAAATCATCGCGAGGAATTCCGCGCCGATCAGCACGAACAGCCCTGCCGCATTCACGAACGTGAGAATGAGGAACAAGACCGAATGCACCGGGTTGCGCGAAGCAATCACCATGAAGGCCGAGCCGATCGCGACCGCGGAGAAGAAATAGAAGAAGACCGGGGCGAGGTTCATGGCGCTCACCGGTACGGCGCATCGAGCGCGAGGTTCTTCGCGATCTCGCGCTCCCAGCGGTCGCCGTTCGCCAAGAGCTTTTCCTTGTCGTAGTAAAGCTCTTCCCGCGTCTCGGTCGAAAATTCGAAATTCGGCCCCTCGACGATGGCGTCGACCGGGCAAGCCTCCTGGCAGAAGCCGCAATAGATGCATTTCACCATATCGATGTCGTAGCGCGTCGTCCGGCGCGTGCCGTCGTTGCGGCGAGGGCCGGCTTCGATGGTGATCGCCTGCGCGGGACAGATCGCTTCGCACAGCTTGCAGGCGATGCAGCGCTCTTCGCCGTTCGGATAGCGCCGCAGCGCATGCTCGCCGCGGAAACGCGGCGACAGCATTCCCTTCTCGAAGGGATAATTCAGCGTCGATTTCGGCGCGAAGAAATAACGCATCGCGAGGAAAAACCCCGAGATGAATTCGAGGAGCAGCAACCCGCGCGCGTTGAAATCGAGTTTCATGGCGTCCTCATTGCGGCGCGAGCCCGGTGAAATGCAACACGCTCGCGACCACGACGACCATCACGAGCGAGATCGGCAGAAACACCTTCCAGCCGAGCCGCATCAGTTGGTCGTAGCGATAGCGCGGAACGATCGCCTTCGCCATCGCGAATAAAAAAAACATGAAGCAGAGCTTGAGCACGAACCAGATCACGCCCGGCACCCAGGTAAAAGGCGCGACCGGAAACGGCGGCAGCCAGCCGCCGAGAAAGAGGATCGTGCCCATCGCGCACATCGTCATGATCGCGACGTACTCGCCGAGCATGAACAAAAGATACGGCGTCGACGAATATTCGACCATGAACCCCGCGACGAGTTCGGACTCCGCTTCCACGAGATCGAACGGCGGACGGTTGGTTTCGGCGAGGGCCGAAACGTAGAAGATCACAAAGAGCGGCAGAAGCGGCAGCCAGTACCACTGGAAAAGACCATAGGGTCCATTCTGCGCTTCGACGATTTTCGTCAAATTCAACGAGCCCACGCACATCAACACGCAAATGATGACGAAGCCGATCGAGACCTCGTACGAAACCATCTGCGCGGCGGAGCGAAGCGCGGCGAGGAATGGATATTTCGAATTCGACGCCCAGCCGGCCATGATGATCCCGTAGACGCCGAGCGACGAGATCGCGAAGATATAAAGAATGCCGACGTTGATATCGGCGATCGACCAGCCCTTCGCGAGCGGGATCACGGCCCAGGCCGCGAGCGCGAGCACGCAGGTCACCAGCGGGGCCAAGAGAAACACACCCTTGTTCGCGCCTGACGGGATGATCGGCTCTTTCAAAACGAATTTGAGAAGATCGGCGAAAGACTGGAACAGTCCCCACGGCCCGACGACGTTCGGCCCGCGCCGCATCTGCACCGCCGCCCAGATCTTGCGGTCGGCGAGCAGGATATAGGCGATGAAAATCAGGAGCGCGACCAAGAGCACGAGGCTCTGCACCACGATCACGCCGATCGGCCAGATGTAGTTTGTCCAGAGCGCGGGCCAATCCATCACTTCACTCCGCCGCCACGAGCGGCCGCTCAGCCGCAAGCGCCGCGCATTCGGCCATGACGGCGGACGCGCGCGCGATTGGATTGGTGAGGTAAAATTCGCGGATAGGCGAAGCGAAAGCCGCCTTCATCGTCTTGCCGTCTAATTTCGCTATCTTCGCCAGCGCACTCGCATCCGCACGCTCGACCTGTCCGATCTTTCCGAGGTGCGGATGGGCGCTCATCATCGCGCGGCGCAGTTCGGTGAGCGAGTCATAGCCAAGCTGCGCGTCGAGTTGCGCCGAAAGCGCGCGCAGGATCGCCCAGTCTTCTCGCGCGTCTCCCGGAGGAAACGCCGCGCGGTTCGCGAGCTGCGGCCGGCCTTCGGTGTTGACGTATATGCCGGATTTTTCCGTATAGGCCGCGCCCGGCAGGATCACGTCGGCGCGATGCGCGCCACGGTCGCCATGCGTGCCGATATAGACGACGAACGCGCCCTTCTCGACCTCGACCTCGTCGGCGCCCAGGAGGAAGAGAACCTTCACCGCGTTCTGCTCCGCCATCTCCTGCGCGGAGAGGCCCTTTTCGCCCGGCACAGCGCCGACATCGAGCGCACCGACGCGCGAGGCTGCCGTATGCAGCACGGAGAATCCGTTCCAGCCATCGGAGATAACGCCGGAGGAAACCGCGGCCTTCGCGAAAACCGAGAGAATGCCTCCGCCGTCCTTGCGTGCGAGTGCGCCCTGCCCGATCAGCCAGAGCGGCTTCTTTGCCTTGTCGCGCCCCGCCTTGAAATTCGCGAGCGTCTCGGGCCCCGCGCCGAGATAATCATAATCGTAGGTGAGATCGGCTTTTTCGCCGATGACGCTGATCTTCACGCCGCCCGCGCGCCAGCGCTTGCGGATGCGCGCATTGATAATCGGCGCTTCCCAGCGCGGGTTGGAGCCGACGATGGTGATGCTGTCAGCCTGATCAATCCCGGCAATGGTCGCGTTGAAGAGATAGCTCGCGCGGCCAAGCGAGGGATCGATCTGCGCCCCGTCCTGCCGGCAGTCGATATTCGATGAGCCGAGCTTCTCGACGAGGTCCTTCAGCGCGAATACTTCTTCGGTGGAAGCAAGATCGCCAACGATCGCGCCGATCTCGTCGGGCTTCGCGCCCTTCACTTTCTTCGCGATCGCCGCGAAAGCCTCGCTCCAGGTCGCCGGGCGCAATTTGCCGCGCTCGCGCACATAAGGCTGATCGAGCCGCTGCGTCCGCAACCCGTCCCAGATGAAGCGCGTCTTGTCGGAAATCCACTCTTCATTGATCTCTTCGTTGAGCCGCGGCAACACGCGCAGCACTTCGCGCCCGCGCGTATCGACGCGGATATTCGAGCCGACCGCGTCCATCACGTCGATGGATTCCGTCTTGATCAGCTCCCACGGCCTCGCCTGAAATGCATAGGGCCGCGAGGTGAGCGCGCCGACCGGGCAAAGATCGATGACGTTGCCCTGCAGCTCCGAGCGCATCGCGTGCTCTAAGTACGTCGTGATCTCCATATCCTCGCCGCGCCCGATCGCGCCGAGTTCCGGAACTCCGGCGACTTCGGTGGAAAAACGGATGCACCGCGTGCAGTGAATGCAGCGCGTCATGATCGTTTTCACCAGCGGGCCGATATATTTGTCTTCGACCGCGCGCTTGTTTTCCTTGTAGCGCGAGTTGTCGACGCCGTAGGCCATCGCCTGATCCTGCAGATCGCACTCGCCGCCCTGATCGCAGATCGGGCAATCGAGCGGATGGTTGATCAAGAGGAACTCCATCACGCCTTCGCGCGCCTTTTTCACCATCGGCGTCTTGGTATTGACGACCGGCGGCTCGCCGTTCGGGCCGGGGCGGCAATCCTTCACCGCCCAGGCGCAGGAAGCGACCGGCTTCGGCGAGCCCTTCACTTCGACGAGACACATGCGGCAGTTGCCCGCGATGGAGAGCCGCTCGTGGAAGCAGAAGCGCGGAATTTCCGCGCCCGCGGTCTCGCAGGCCTGCAGGAGCGTGTACTCCGGCGGGACATCGATCTCGGTTCCGTCGACGATGAGCTTTGCCATCGCTTAAATCTTTCTCGCTTTGCAGGCGGGCGGCGTGACGCCGTAACGCGCAAACGCCGACTTCACCAAGTCCTGCGTCGCGCGGCTGTAGGTCGCAAGATATTCCGGCTCGGTCTTCAGGCGCTCGCACAGGAACGCGACATGAAATTTCAGATCCTGCTCGCACGCTTCATGCCATTCCTTTTTCGCTTCGAGCGAAAGCATCGCTTCCTCGCAGGCGTAGAGGAAATAGGTTACGAACATGTCGTAGCGCACATTCTCGTCTTTTCCGGCGGCGCGGATTTTATCGTAGTCGGCTTCGGCGAAATTCGGATTCTTGAACGCCATATCCATGTAGCCAAGATAAGTCTGGCGCGCGCTTGTGGCGCGGCTGTTGTGCCGCAATTCGTTGATCTGGAAGAGGATCGCGGCAAAGCCGAAAATCGCGACCATCGCCGAGGCGATCTGCGCGACGTTCCCGAATCTCTGCCACCAGGTTTCTTTTTTCGCGGCCATTTTTTACTCCGCCGCCACGCGCACCGGCTCGCTATGCGGGTTCGCCGCATATTGATCGATGCGTTTTTCGATTTCGCCGCGGAAGTGCCGGATCAATCCCTGCACCGGCCACGCCGCCGCATCGCCAAGCGCGCAGATCGTGTGGCCTTCGACTTGTCCCGCGACTTCGAGGAGCTGATCGATCTCGCGCTTCTGCGCGCGCCCTTCCACCATGCGCGTGAGCACCCGCCACATCCAGCCGGTGCCTTCGCGGCACGGCGTGCATTGGCCGCAAGACTCGTGCTTGTAGAAATAAGAGATGCGCGCGATCGCGTTCACGATGTCGGTGGACTTGTCCATCACGATCACGGCGGCGGTGCCGAGACCCGATTTCAAATTCTTGAGCGAGTCGAAATCCATCGGGCAATCGATGATTTGATGCGCCGGCACGACCGGCACCGACGAGCCGCCGGGGATCACGGCGAGCAAATTGTCCCAGCCGCCGCGAATGCCGCCGCAATGCGTCTCGATCAGTTCGCGGAACGGAATGCTCATCGCGTCTTCGACATTGCACGGCTTCTCGACATGGCCGGAGATGCAGAAAAGCTTGGTGCCAAGATTGTTCGGCGCACCGAAGCTCGCAAACCACGCCGCGCCCCGGCGCAGGATGTCCGGCGCGACCGCGATCGACTCGACATTATTCACCGTCGTCGGGCAGCCATAGAGGCCGACATTCGCGGGGAACGGCGGCTTCAGCCGCGGCATTCCCTTTTTGCCCTCCAAGCTTTCCAAAAGCGCCGTCTCTTCGCCGCAGATATACGCGCCCGCGCCGTGATGGACGTAAAGCTCGAACGGATAGCCGTGGATGTTCTTCGGGCCGAGGAGATTTGCCTCGTAAGCCTGATCGATCGCCGCCTGCAGCCGCTCGCGCTCGCGCACATATTCGCCGCGGATATAAATGTAGCCCGCGGTCGCGCCCATCGCGAAGCCCGCGATCAGGCAGCCTTCGATCAGAAGATGCGGATCGTGCCGCATGATCTCGCGGTCCTTGCAGGTGCCGGGCTCGGACTCGTCGGCGTTGACGACGAGATAGCTCGGGCGCCCGTCCGACTGCTTCGGCATGAACGACCACTTCATGCCGGTCGGAAACCCCGCGCCGCCGCGCCCGCGCAGGCCCGACGCTTTCATTTCGTTGATGATCCAGTCGCGGCCCTTCTCCAAGATGGCCTTGGTGCCGTCCCAGGCGCCGCGCTCGCGCGCGCCTTTCAGGCCCCAATCATGGAGCCCGTAAAGATTCTGGAAGATGCGATCCTTGTCGGCGAGCATCACTTCCTCGTTTGATCCGCAGCGGGCGGCTTCGGCGTCGCGGCGTCGCGGATATTGGCGGCGGCACCAGGACGCTTCGCATCGTCGTCAGCAAGACGCGGTTCCTTTGCGCTGCGCGCGCCGCCGCCATTGCCGTTCAACAACGTTGTCGGCCCGCCGATGGGCGCGGAGAATTGCCGGTCGATCTGCGGGCCCGTTTTCACTTTCTTTCCCGCGGCGAGATCGTCGAGCAGTTTCTCGAAATTCTCCGGCGTCAGATCCTCGTAATAATCGTAATTGATCTGCACCATCGGCGCGTTGACGCAGGCGCCGAGGCACTCGACCTCGCGCCATGAGAATTTGCCGTCCGCTGTGACGTGTTCCTGCTCGCCGATCTTGCGGCGGCAAACTTTCTTCAAGTCTTCCGAGCCGCGCAACATGCAGGGCGTCGTGCCGCAAAGCTGCACGAGATATTTCCCCACGGGCTCGAGATTGAACATCGTGTAGAAGGTCGCGACTTCCAAGACCCGGATATGCGCCATGCCGAGAAGATCGGCGACCACGCGGATCGCCGGCTCGGTCACCCAGCCCTCCTGCTCCTGCGCCTTCCACAGAAGCGGGATCACGGCGGAGGCCTCGCGGCCTTCCGGATATTTTGCGACCTGCCCCTTCACCCACTCCAGGTTCTCCTTCGAGAACGCGAAGCTCTTCGGCTGCTTTTCGGCGAGACGACGAACGGCCATCAGCGCGGCCTCCGTTCGTCATTCCGGGAAGCGCCGAAGGCGCGCGCCCGGAATCCAGACACAAGCACCAGGCTTGTTACTGGATTCCGGGTTCGCTCGCTGCGCTCGCGCCCCGGAATGACGAGGAATAGGTTCATCACCGGTCGACCTCCCCGAACACGATGTCGAGCGAGCCGAGAATGGCCGAGACGTCCGCGAGCATGTAGCCGCGGCAGAGAAAATCCATCGCCTGGAGATGCGCGAAACCCGGCGCGCGGATCTTGCAGCGGTAAGGCTTGTTGGTGCCATCCGCAACGAGATAGACGCCGAATTCGCCCTTCGGCGCTTCGACCGCGGCGTACACTTCGCCGGCCGGAACGTGATAGCCCTCGGTGTAGAGCTTGAAGTGGTGGATCAGCGCTTCCATCGAGCGCTTCATCTGCCCGCGCTTCGGCGGCACGATCTTGTTGTCGGCGAAGGCGACCGGACCCGGCTCCTTTTTCAGCCGCTCCACGCACTGCTTCATGATGCAAATCGACTGGCGCATCTCTTCCATGCGGATGTGATAGCGATCGTAACAGTCGCCGTTCTTGCCGACCGGAATATCGAATTCGAGGTCGGAGTAGCACTCGTAGGGCTGCGCGCGGCGGAGATCCCATGCCGCGCCCGAGCCGCGCACCATCACGCCGGAAAATCCCCACGCCCAGGCGTCTTCGAGTTTCACCACGGCGATATCGACGTTGCGCTGCTTGAAGATGCGGTTGTCCGACAGGAGCCGTTCGAGATCGTCGCAGACCTTGAGGAACGGATCGCAGAAATCGCCGATGTCCTCGACGAGTTTTGCCGGCAGATCCTGATGCACGCCGCCCGGCCGGAAATAAGCCGCATGCATGCGCGAGCCCGACGCGCGCTCGTAGAACACCATCAGTTTCTCGCGCTCTTCAAAGCCCCAGAGCGGCGGCGTCAGCGCGCCGACATCCATCGCCTGCGTCGTGACATTGAGAAGATGCGAGAGCAGCCGGCCGATTTCTGAATATAGAACGCGGATCAGTTGCGCCCGCATCGGCACCTGAATTTCAAGAAGCTTTTCGACCGCGAGGCAAAATGCGTGCTCCTGATTCATCGGCGCGACGTAATCGAGCCGGTCGAAATACGGCACGGCCTGCAAATACGTTTTCGCCTCGATCAGCTTTTCGGTGCCGCGATGCAAGAGCCCAATATGCGGATCGACGCGCTCCACGACTTCGCCGTCGAGCTCGAGCACAAGGCGCAAGACGCCGTGCGCCGCCGGATGCTGCGGCCCGAAATTGATCTGGAAATTGCGGAGCGAACCGGCTTCGGCCATTAGCCCGCTCCCTTGCCATTCGACTTTTTCTCGTCGCCCGGCAGCATGTAATCCGCGCCTTCCCACGGCGAGAGAAAATCGAAATTCCGGAATTCCTGCGTGAGCTTCACCGGCTCATAGACGACGCGCTTCTGCTCGTCGTCATAGCGCACCTCGACGAAGCCCGTGAGCGGAAAGTCCTTGCGCAGCGGATAGCCGTCAAAACCGTAATCGGTAAGTAACCTCCGCAGCTCCGGATGACCCGTGAACAGAATGCCGTAGAGGTCGTAAGCCTCGCGCTCGAACCAGTTGGCGCCGGGATAGACGCCGCAGATCGACGGCACAGGTGTCGCCTCGTCCGTCTGCACTTTCACGCGCACGCGCATATTATGTTTTGGTGAGAGCAAATGATAAACGACGTCGAAGCGCTTCTCGCGTTGCGGCCAGTCGACGCCGCAAACATCGATCATGCTCCAGAACCAGCAGCGCGGGTCGTGGCAAAGAAAGCGCGCGACATCCTCGATCGCCTCGGCCTCCGCTTCGATCGTGAGCTCGCCGCGCTTCACGTCGAAACCGGTCACCGCCTTCGGAAGCGCGCGCCTGACATGCTCGCCGATCTCGCGGAGCTTTTCGTCCATCGCGGCCATTCCCTAGCGCTCGATCGAGCCGGTGCGGCGGATTTTTCGCTGCAGCAGAAGGATGCCGTAGAGCAGCGCTTCCGCGGTCGGCGGGCAGCCGGGAACGTAAATATCGACCGGCACGATGCGGTCGCAGCCGCGCACCACCGAGTAGGAATAGTGATAGTAGCCCCCGCCATTCGCGCAGGAGCCCATCGAGATCACGTAGCGCGGCTCCGGCATCTGGTCGTAAACCTTGCGCAGCGCCGGCGCCATTTTATTGGTCAGCGTGCCCGCGACGATCATCACATCCGACTGCCGCGGGGAAGCGCGCGGCGCAAAACCGAAACGCTCGACGTCATAGCGCGGCATCGAAACCTGCATCATCTCGACCGCGCAGCAGGCGAGCCCGAAGGTCATCCACATGAGCGAGCCCGTGCGCGCCCAGTTGATGAGGTCGTCCGTCGTGGTGACGAGAAAGCCCTTGTCGCCGAGCTCGTCGCTGAGACCGGTGAAAAACGGATCCTTCTCCGCGACCGCGGTGGTGCGGGGATCGATCAGTTGCTTGTTCGGCGCGATCAGTCCCAATCCAACGCTCCCTTGCGCCACTCGTAGATGAAACCGATCGTCAGCACCCCGAGAAACACCATCATCGACCAGAACCCAAGCGAGCCGAGTTCCCCGAACGTAATCGCCCAGGGAAACAGAAATGCGACTTCGAGATCGAAAATGATGAACAGGATCGCGACGAGATAGAATCGCACGTCGAATTTCATGCGCGCGTCGTCGAATGCGTTGAAGCCGCACTCATAGGCGGAAAGTTTCTCGGGATCCGGTTTCGAGAACGCGAGCAGAAACGGCGAGATCAGGAGCGCCAGCCCAATGAACAAAGCGACGCCGATGAAGATGACGATGGGCAAGTAGTCTTGAAGCAGCGCGTCCATCGGTTCCTCGCGCGGGCGGTTTCGGGGCTGCCCGGCGTATCGTCGATGCCGCATGGGCGCCTTTCGACCCGCAACTGCGAATAATTCGAAAGTGGCCTAGCCATTAACCTACGGTACAGGGCTAAGCAAGGCCGATATGGGGCTGTTTGCGCGTCTTTTCAACGCTTTGATCGCGCGAGATGAGGTATTTTTGAGTGCCGATCCGATTCGATTTTGAGCGCTCATGCCTGCACCGAAAGTCCGAAAAAAATCGCAGCCGACAGCATCGCCCGAACTCCTCGCGGCGATCGATGCGGAACGGCAAGGACGCTTTTTGGATGCCGAAGCCCTCTACCGCGCGGTCATAGAAAGCGAACCGAAACATTGGCAGGCATTGCATCAGCTCGGCGGCATTCATCTCGCGCGCGGCGAACTCGCGGAGGCGCTGCAATGCATTGGCGCCGCGATGAAATCGAACACGGCATCCGCCGAAGTCACCTCTAACTACGGCTTCGTGCTCAACCGGCTAAAGCGGGACGATGAGGCAATCGAATACTTCAATCGCGCGCTAATGCTGAAGCCCGGTTATGTGCCGGCGCTGCTCACGCGCGGCGTTTCGTTGCTTCGCGTCGGGAGACGCGAAGAAGCGCTTGCCAGCATCGACCGCGTGATCGAGCTCGAACCGCGGCATCCGAAGGCGCATTACAACCGTGCGACGGTGCTCCTCGAGATGCGGCGCTTTGACGAAGCGCTCGACGCCTATGCGCGCGCGGCGGAAATTGCGCCCGACGACGCCGACATCCACTGGAACGAAAGCCTCCTGCGGCTACTGCGCGGCGACTACCGCGAGGGCTGGAAGAAATATGAGTGGCGGCTGCAACGGCAGCCCCATATCGACCGGAAATTCCCCGCGCCGCTCTGGCTCGGGGAAAAACCGATCGCCGGCAAGACCATCCTCATCCACGCCGAGCAAGGCTTCGGCGACACGCTGCAATTCGTCCGTTACGTCCCGCTGCTCGCGAAAATGGGCGCGCGCGTCATCCTCGAAGTGCAGCCGGCGCTAAAGGCGCTGATGACGACGCTCGATGGCGTGGCGGAATTATATGCGCGCGGCGAACCGCTGCCCGCATTCGATCTTCACTGCCCGATCATGACGCTGCCGCTCGCTTTCAAGACCGAGCTTGAAACGATCCCGGCGAACGTTCCTTATCTCAACGTCCCCCCTTCTTATGCGAAAAAATGGCGCGCGCGTTTTCCGCGCGGAGAAAAGCCGGCGATCGCAATTGCCTTTTCCGGCAGCCCCGGCAACGAGGAAAATGACATTCGCTCGATTCCGCTTGCGAAATTCCCACCGCTTTTTTCGGACGGCCGCTTCACCTGGGTGATCGCCCAGCGCGACCTCCTGCCGGCGGATCGCGCCTTCCTGGAATCCCAGCCGCATGTCCGCTTTTTCGGCGAAGAGCTTTCCGATTTCGCCGACACCGCCGCGCTGATTACGCAAACCGATCTCGTGATCTCGGTCTGCACTTCGCTCGCGCATCTTGCGGGCGCGCTGAACTTTCCGTTTTGGCTGCTCTCGAAATATGTGCCGGATTTCCGCTGGCTCGACGAGCGCAGCGACAGCCCTTGGTACCCGAGCGCCAAGATCATCCGCCAGCCCGCGCATCACGACTGGGACAGCGTGATCGCGAGCGTCAGAAACGAATTGGGGCGCCTGTAAGCGCCCCAACTGTGACCTACTGGTTTTTCTTGTCCTTGTCCCCGCCGCGATTGTTTTGCTGCGGCCGCTGGTTGTTTTGCTGCCGGTTCGAGTTCTGCTGTTGCTGCTGCTGAGTATTCTGCCGCTGCTGATTTTGTTGCACGTTATGCTGCTGGTTATTCTGCTGGCCGCGCTCGCGGTCGCGGTTTTGCTGGTTCGATGAACCGCCGCCACCGCCCCACTTTTTCTCCTGCTGATTGTTCTGCTGCAGGTTCCTCTGCTGCGTATTTTGCTGCTGCAAATTCCGCTGCTGCGTATTCTGCTGTTGCGTATTTTGCTGCTGCAGGTTTCGCTGCTCGATGTTCTTCTTCTGGCCATCGTTCCAGCGCTGATCCTTGCGTTCGACATTCTTCTTGCTGTCGTCCGAGCGTTTGCGGTCGTCGTCGCGGCGGCGCCGATCGGCGTCGGTTTTCTGCTGCTGAATATTCTGCTGCTGCAAATTCCGCTGTTGCGTATTCTGCTGTTGCAGGTTTTGCTGCTGAATATTTTTCTGCTCGATCCGCTTCGAATCGATCCTGCGCTCCTCGGTCTTCTTCTGCTCGAGCCGCTGACCGTCGCCCTTTGTCCGGATATAACGCTGCTCGCGGCCGCGCTGATCGTTGAAGTTCAGGACGGGCTTCGCGCCCTGCGCTGCGCGAAATTCGTTGTTGTTCCAGAACCGGCCGCGCTCGCCCTTATTCAGCCCCGGCAGCCGCTCGAAACGATCGCCCGGCCGGACCACGCGGTCGGTTTCGCGCACCGAAATCCGCGTGCGCGAACGGTCGCGATAATTGTTGCGGAGAATGATCGCCCCCGCAACGCCAATTGTGCCGGCGAGCACGATCGGCGCGACATGCGAATAGTGAAACGGCCGCCCACTCGCCGAGGCAATATAGGCCGGCGGAATACCGGGATTCACCGCGCCACGCCGGTCGGCGAAGATGATCGTGCGGTTCACGAGCCGGCTGCGATGATAGTATTCGCGCCGCTCGCGATATGGGATGAACACCGTATAAACCTCCGGCGCCATCAAGTTGGCCGCCTCGACGAACATGTAGCTGTCCGGCTCCTCTTCCACTTCGGCATATTCGTCCGGCGGCGTCGGCGCCCAGCCGACGAAATTATCGCCCTGGCGCCAGTTCACCCAGGCCGGGCCCCATTCGTCGTTCGGCACCCAAACCCAACCGAGCTGGCGATCGAGATACCAGCGGCCGTAGTGATACGTGACCCAGCCGAAATCCTCGTCCGAATTCCAGTACCAGCCCCACTGGTCGGTATAGACCCAGTGGCCGATGCGATAGGGCTGCCAGTCCTGCGGAACGTTGTCGGGGATCCAGACGTCGCCGAGCTGCGGATGCTGCACCCAATGCCCGTAGCCTTCGAGCGCGGCGTCGAAATCGGGTTGCTCTTGCGCCGGCCCGGGCGCTTGTGCTTGCGCCTGCGCGCTTCCGATCAGGCGCGGAAAACTCGCGGGCGTTACGGCGGTGATGGCAAAAATGCTGGCGAGCGCACCTGCCGAGATGCGAAAGCTGCGGCTGAAATCTGCTGGCATGGTCGTCCCCTTTTCGTCGAGGATATCAACGCGGAGTTCGGTGTCCGCAATAGGGCGGCAAAAGCCCTACCGGATATATTTTTCGTAATGTCTTAACGCGCCCCGACGCGTTTCAGGCCGAAAAGCGCGGACCGCGCCCTCGCGCTGAACAACCGTTCAGCTATGAACCTCGTCCTGGAGAGGCGCGAACCCCTCTCGGAAGATGATGACCTGCCCTTGACGCCTTCCGCAGCGTGGACTATATTCCTATCACCCTTTCCCGTCGAGGGGCGTGCTCATGAGGCGTCATTTGTGCGGGGAAAGGTTCGGCGCTCGCTGTTTCGCCTCGTAAGCGGAACACCGGGACGCTCGAGGTCACCGTCCGCGGGCATGACAGACCCGCTGCCTCTCCAGGCTGGACGCGGGACTGAGCCGGGCGGAGAAAATCCGCTCGCATCGGGGCTTTAATCTGCTCCCAAGGCAGGTTCCCTCGATGCCCCAAACGGCGTGAGCGGTTTGGCTTGCAGGGCTCTCGTCCCCGGAAGCACGGTCCCCCAGCGAAAAGCCGCCGAGCTGGAGCGCCGCAAGGCGTTTGCCGCCTTCGGGCGGCCGGAAGGCCCGTTGCGCCAGGCGGCGCTCCGGCCCCCTCGAAATTATTTCGAGGGCTCTCGAATGTCCGGACGCGCAAAACGCGCGGGCGCGGAAACGATGACGCTTGACGTGCGTGCTTCACTGCAAACCTCACTGAGGAGGCTCGTCGCAGGCGAACCGTCGGAGGGTCCATCCGAAGCGCGCGCCTCATCCTTCGCGACGGCGCTCTCGCCCCCTCAGGATGAGGCTCAGTTAGCGTTGACCGGCTACCGAGCTTCGTTTCGCCCGTTTTCTTGACTTATATCTATGCGCAGCTTAAGCGAGCGCATTCCCTTGGGGGCGTAGCTCAGTTGGTTAGAGCGCCGGCCTGTCACGCCGGAGGCCGCGGGTTCGAGTCCCGTCGCTCCCGCCATTTTCGGATCATCCAGCTTTCCCGTTTTTGGCGAGGTTTTCGCGGCAAATCCTTGCCGGAAAGCAGCATTTTACCGCCAAATCGCCGTTTTTCGTCCCGCAGGGCGGTAAAACGCCCAAAAAATCGATGTTTTTTGCGGATGAGGCGCTTCTACTATAGCGAAATAGCCCACGAATCGCATAAGGCTTGGCGTCGAAAGGGCCTTTTTCAAAGGCAAACTGGCTCAAGCCGCAAAGGGGGTCACGCAGCCATGTCTACTCCAGCAAAACCGACGACCGTCACGTTGAAGCACATCGCCGCAAAATTAGCGGAACGGCATGACATGCCGAAGAAACAAGCCGAGACGCTGCTGAACGACATCATCGACTCCATTGTCGGCCATCTGAAAAAAGGTGAGCGCATCCGCATGGTGGGCCTCGGCGTGTTGCAGGTTCGCAAGCGCGCCGCCCGCATGGGCCGCAATCCGGCGACCGGCGAGCCGATCCAGATCAAGGCAAGCAAGAAAGTCGCCTTCCGCGCGGCGAAGGAATTGAAAGAAGCGATCTGATCCCCGCTTCGCGCGTGACCTGAATTTGAAAGGCCGGGCCTTCAGGCTCGGCCTTTTTGTTTCAATCCGCCAAGCGCAGAAATTCCTGCCGCAACGAAGGATCGCTGCGAAAGCATCCCAGCATCCTACTCGTGACGAGATCCGTGTCGTGCTTCTGCACGCCGCGCGTGATCATGCAGTGATGCGAGGCTTTCACGACAACGCCGACGCCGCGCGGCTTCAGCACTTCGTCGATCGTATTCGCGATCTGCGCCGTGAGCTTTTCCTGCGTCTGCAGCCGTTTTGAATAGGCTTCGACCACGCGCGCGAGCTTGCTGATGCCGACGACGCGCCCGCTCGGCACATAAGCGACCCACGCCTTGCCGGCGATCGGCGCAATATGGTGCTCGCAGTGACTGTGAAACCGCACGCCGCGTAGCACCACCATCTCGTCATAGCCTTCTACCTCCTCGAAGGTCTTTCGCAGGATCTCGCCGGGATTTTGCCGGTAGCCGGCGAAGAATTCTTCCATCGCGCGGGCGGCGCGCGCCGGGGTCTCGATCAGGCCTTCGCGGCCGGGATCGTCGCCGGTCCAGCGAAGGATGGTGTGGAACGCCGCCTCCACCTCCCCCCGGCTCGGCCGCTCTTCGGTTCTTGAAATCTCGGCCCTCTCCAGGGCGCGCACATTTGAACTCATCACCGTCTCCTTGTCCGGCCATTCGCCGGCAGGAATTGGATGCATGGTGAGTGAGAAAGTTCCGCCTCAAGCGGGAAAGCCGAGTCTCAGGAGGACAGCTTGCGTGACGCGCTCGCAGCGGCGGCCTGCGAACGGAAACGCGTCCATGAGCACGGGGCCGATTTGTTTATCGAGTTGCTCGCGCACCAGACGGCGCGCGCGATGCAGCCGCGTTTTCACCGTTTCGGGCGGAATCCCTAGAATTTCGGCGGTCTCTTCGACGCTCATGCCCTCGATCACGCGCGTAATAAAGACAAGCCGGAAATTTTCCGGGAGCTTGTCGGTGGCTTCTTCCACAAGCTGCAAGATCTGCCGCTGCGCCATGGTTTTTTCCGGATCGTCGTTTGTCGTTTGCGGAAACGGAATGATCTGCGCTTCCGGCCGAGCTTCGTCCGCTTGGACCTCAGGCTGCGACCGTTTCCGGCGCAGCCTTCCCAGCGCCTCGTTGATGACGATGCGAGAAAGCCAGGTCGCAAGGCTCGAATCGCCGCGGAATTCTTTGAGGTGGACGAATGCGCGCACATAGGCTTCCTGCACCACCTCCTCCGCGTCCGCATCGTTCCGCACGATGCCGCGCGCGATCCGGTAGAGCTTTCGATTGTTTCGCAACATGATCGCGCGAAAGGCGAGCTCATCGCGCGCGATCGATCGGCGAACAAGCTCGATCTCGTCTGACTCGCGGACAGTGTGTAGTTGGCGAACGGGTTTCATGTGTCTCCAGCTCAGTAGATGAACACCGGCGTCGCTGGTTCCCGAGAATTTGACGGCACGCTGGGTTGATTGGTTTTCCCTACCAAATAATTGGCTGCAGTGATTATGGCGCCGTGTCGAGATGTGCGGCGCAATAGCGCAGACGCGCTTCCGGCGTTGCTCTTACTAAAGTGCAACCCGTAGTTTGAGAATTTTTGCCTTTAGTAGGATGGCTTCAAATTCGTGTCGTGATGCAAGTTACCCATCAATATTTATTACAAAAACAATGATGGGAGGAAGAAGTGACGATTAAACTGCCTACGAACAAAACGATTTCACGCCGTTCCCTGCTGAAACATGCTGCGCTTACGAGCGTAGGTCTCGGCGCGCTCGCTCTGAATCGTAACTCGGCATTCGAGTTCATCAACCAGGCTTACGCGGAACAACCGGCAATCGGCACTTGGCCGGACGGCTCCAAAGGCGACACCGTCAACATCGGCGCCGCAGTACCGCGTACCGGCACCTACGCGGTGCAGGGCGAGGATGAACTCAAGGGTTGGCAGCTCGCCGTTGAGCACATGAATACCAGCCACCCGCTCATGAAGAAGATCGCGCCGAAGGTCGATAAGGGCGTACTCGGCAAGAAGGTCAACCTGCTGGCCGCGGATTCTGCCGCCAAACCAAACCAGGCGGTACAGGAGCAGCAAACCTTCATCAACCAGAACAAGATCGTGCTGATGACCGGCTCGACCTCGTCGGCGGTGGCTGTTGCGCTCAACAAATTCGCACAGCGCGAGCACGTCCTCTACATCGCCGCGATCTCCGGCTCGAACGACACGACCGGCAAGGACTGCGTGCGCTACGGCTTCCGCCAGAACTTCTATGGCGAGACCGCTGCAAACGCGATTGGCCCCGTGCTGGTTAAGGCATATGGCAAAGGCAAGAAGGCGGCGTTCATGACGCCGGACTACACCTACGGCCACACCGTGACGAAATCGGTGAACGAGTATCTCACCAAGAACGGCGGCTGGACGCAGGTGACGAACCAGGTTTCGCCGCTCGGCACGCAGGACTTCAGTCAGTACATCACCAATATCGCGAACTCCGGTGCTGACGTCATCATCAATGTCAACTGGGGCCGTGATGCGGTGCTGTCCGTCCAGCAGTGCAAGCAGTTCGGTGTCACGCCGAAAATGCAGATGGTGATCCCCTACCAGATCCCGTTCCTCGCGAAAGAAGCGGGTCCGGAGCTGATGGAAAACGTCTACGCCGCCACGGACTATTGGTGGACACTCGAGGACAAGTATCCGCTCGCCAAGATGTTCAACGACGAGTTCTCGAAGAAGTACGGCTACAAGCCGGAGTGGGGTGCGGAAAACGCTTACGTCAGCTTCGCGCATTGGGCCCGCATGGTCACGGAAGCCGGCAGCTTCTACCCGCCCGACGTCATCAAGCAGTACGAGAAGGGCGAAACCATCCCGTCGCTCGTCGGCGACGTGCACTATCGTCCGGAAGATCACCAGTGCGTCCGCCCTGTGATCATCGTCAAGGGTAAGGCGCCGAAGGCGATGAAGAACAAGGAAGACTACTGGGAAGTTCTCGAGGTCGTTCCTGGTGAACCGCTGATGCAGAAACCGGATGCCTTCGGCTGCAAGCTCGGCGACTATACCTAAATCTCAATGCAAGCCTTCCTCGCGCGTAAACGCGGGGAAGGTTCTTTTATGTCGCGGGGGCGTTGAGGGGAACGCTCCCGCGATGCTTGATCTGGCGACAGAAACGTTGATGCCCGCGGGCGGTCAACGAGACAGATACTCAAACAAACGCGCGGGACGGGAACGTGGTCAACTGGGGCAATTTCATATCGCAGTGCTTTAACGGGCTGGTGCTCGGCGCGCTACTCGCGCTGATCTCATCCGGTTTGACCATCATCTACGGCACGCTCGGCGTACTCAATCTCGCGCACGGCGCGATGTTCATGCTTGGCGGCTATGCCGGCTGGCTTGCTTTCAGCTACACCGGCTCGTTCATCGTCGCGGTGATTGCGGGCTCGCTGTTCGTCATGCTGGTCGGCATCGTAATGGAAAGAGTAATCATCCGCTATTTCTATGCGCGTCCGCATGAAGACCAACTGCTCGTAACCTTCGGCCTTAGCATCGTGTTTGTCGAAGCCATCCGCTTCTTCTTCGGCAGCTTGTCGAAGATGGTGCCGCCGCCGCCTGCCCTGGTCGGCATCACCGATCTCGGCTTCATGTTTTATCCGACCTATCGCATCGCGCTCCTCGGCATTATCGCCGTCGCCCTGCTTGTGCTTTACTTCGTGCTCTACCGCACTCGCATCGGCATGATCGTGCGCGCGGGCATCGAAGATTCCGTGATGGTCGATTCGCTCGGCATCAATGTCTACAAAATATTCATGCTGGTGTTCGGCATCGGCGCGATGGCGGCGGGCTTTGCCGGCATCGTCAATGCGCCGGTCGTCTCGATCGCGCCAGATGTCGGCGAAGCGATATTGGTCCAAACATTCGTCGTTGTCGTGATTGGCGGCGTCGGTTCATTCCCCGGAGCAATTCTCGGCGGCTTGATCGCTGGGGAGATCATCAGCATCACTTCGATGTTCAACCCCGGTTACGCCTATGTCATGCTGTTCGTGGCGATGACGCTTGTGCTCGTGCTGCGGCCTTACGGTTTGCTCGGCACCGCCGGTCGCGAATAAGCGCGGTGATCCGATGCGTACGCAACGCCCGTTCCTTGTTGAAATAGTCACTGCCGCCGCTCTCATTGCGGCTCCGTTTGTGCTGCCTTATCTCGGCTTCACGCCGAACACCATCAACCGTATTTTGGTCTGGGGCATGTTTGGCCTCGGCTTCGACATCCTATTCGGGTACACGGGCCTCCTTTCGTTCGGCCAATCGGCCTTCTTTGGCACTGGCGGCATGTTCGCCGCCTATCTGCTCACCGAGGCCGGGTTCAATTATGTGATGGTTTCGGTACTGCTGGGGACGGTCGTCGCAACCATTGTCGGTTACCTGATCGGACTCATTGCGCTGCGCCGTACCGGCATTTATTTCGCGATGATTACAGTGGCGATCGCGGAAGTATTTTTCTTCGTCGAGTTCAATCCGCTATCCGCGTTCACGGGTGGCGAAAACGGCCTGCCAGGCGTGCCGAAGCCTAGCATTGCGCTTGGTTTTACGACGCTGCGTTTCAATACCGATTTCGAGGTCTATACGTTCCTCGCGTTCTGGTATTTCGTCGGCCTCGTTATCGCTTTGCGTATCGTGCGCTCGCCGGTCGGCGCAATCCTGTCCGCAATCCGGGATAACCCGCTGCGCGCTTCGGCGCTTGGTCACAATATCCACGGCTACAAACTAACGGCCTTTGTGATCGCTGCCGCTTATGCAGGCTTTGCCGGAGGGCTGCTTGGCCTGATGCAGGGTTTCATGCCGCCGGACGCCTTTATGTTCGACACTTCCGGCCAACTCGTGATGCAGACGGCGATTGGCGGCGCCGGGACGCTGTTTGGCCCTCTGGTCGGCGCTACCGTGTGGCTCTATCTCAGCGATTTCTTCCAGAACACGCTTCACCTTGGCGCTACCTGGAAGCTGGTGCTTGGCATTGTATTTGTTTTGCTGGTCTGCTTTCTCCGCCGCGGACTGATCGGCGGGATTGTCGACCTTTACAATCTTTGTTTCGCTCCGCGGCAAAACGAACCCGTCGAAGAAACCTTTCAGCGTGGCGTCACCGCTCTCGAAGAACAAAGAGCCGCCGAGATCGAGGTCGAAAAAGAACCGGTAGCGGCGCCTATGCCGTCGCGTCATCGCGCGCCAAGCGGTTTTACCGGTCCGATCCTGCAGGCAAAAGGAGTATCAAAGCATTATGGTGGTGTAGCCGCCAACAGTGACATCGACTTCTCCGTCAATCACGGCGAATTGCGCGGCATCATCGGGCCGAACGGTGCGGGCAAGTCCACTTTCTTCAAAATGCTGACCTGCGAAGTCCATCCGACATCCGGCACGATTATTTTCGAAGGTCGCGACATCACCGGCATGAGTGTCACCGATGTTTGCCAGCTCGGCCTCACCAAAAGCTATCAAGTCAATCAGCTCTTTACGCATCTCACTGTGCGCGAAAATGTGACGGTAGCGGTGCTTGCTGAGATTCGTGGAAAATTCAAACTCGATCTTTTCCGCAACCTCGCGAAGATCCCCAGCTTAAACGAGCAGGTTTGCCACACGCTCGCGATGGTCAATCTGACCGAACGCGCGGATACGCCAGTCTCCGCTCTCGCCTATGGCGAAAAGCGCCGGCTTGAAATCGGCCTCGCGCTCGCCAATTCGCCGAGCCTGCTCTTGCTCGACGAGCCGCTTGCCGGCATGAGCCCGCGCGAACGCGTCGAAACCGTCAAGCTCCTGAAATCGATCAGCGAAGGCCGCACCATGATCATCATCGATCACGATATGGATTCGCTTTTCGAACTCGTCGAACGCGTGACGGTGCTGCAGGAAGGCCGCGTGCTGGTGGAAGGCACCCCTGATGAAATCAAGGGCAATGCGAAAGTGCAGGAAGCCTATCTCGGCGGCGTGCACGGAGTGTTCGAATAATGAGCCTGCTCGAAGTCACCAACCTCAACAGTTATTACGGGGATTCCCACATCCTCTTCGACGTCTCGATGCGCGTCGAAAAGAACGAGGTGGTGGCGCTCCTTGGCCGCAACGGCGCGGGCAAAAGTACGACGTTAAAGAGCCTGATGGGCGTCGTAACGCCCCGCACCGGCCAAGTGCTGTTCGACGGCGCGGACATCGCCGGCAAAAAGAGCCACACGATCGCGCAGGCCGGCATGCAGCTTGTGCACGAAGACCGGCGGATTTTCGGCAGCCTGAATGTCGAGGAGAATATCATTCTTGCCGGCCTCACCGCGAGCAACAAATGGCCGCTCGGACGCATTTATGAGATGTTCCCGCGCCTGAAGGAGCGACGCAGCAGCCGGGGCACGGATCTTTCCGGCGGCGAACAGCAGATGCTCGCGATCGCGCGCGCGCTGGTGCGCGATCCGAAGATCATTCTGCTCGACGAGCCGTTCGAGGGCCTCGCGCCCGTGATCGTCCGCGATCTCATGAAAGCCTGCCGCAATCTCGCCGACGCGGGCCAGACGATCGTCCTTGTCGAGCAAAATCTCGCGGCGACGCTCGCGCTCGCGCAGCGCGTCTATATCGTCAACAACGGCCATGTCGTCCATGAAGGCCCGGCCGAAGAAATCAAAGCAAAGCCTGAGATTTTGCATCGCCACCTCGGCGTATAATCGGCGCGCTTGTAAGCCGTCCGGCGATCGGCTGTAATTCGGCTATGAACGAAATCGTTTGGGGCGGGATGACGCGCGCGCAGCTTGATGCCGCGTATAACAACAGCGCGGCGGTCAGGAATAGCGATCAGAAAATCGCGGAATATACCGAGCGTAGCGAGCGCTTGCGCGCGCAGCGCAACGAGCTCCTCGATCTTCGCTACGGTCCGAAACCGCGTAATACGATTGATGTCTATCGCTCCGGCGCGCCGAACGCTCCGCTTTTCGTTTTCATCCACGGCGGCTATTGGCTGCGGAACAGCAAGGAAACATTTGCCTGCGCGGCCGAAGGCCCGCTTGCGCGAGACATCGATGTCGCCATGGTCGGCTATACCCTCGCGCCGGAGGCAACGCTGTCCGAAATTGTCGACGAGGTTCGTGCCGCGCTCCGTTTCCTCCGCGCCGAAAGAGGAAAGCTGGGCGTCGGCCAAAACGAAGTCATTCTCTCTGGCTGGTCCGCCGGCGGTCATCTGACGGCAATGGCGTTGTCTGAAGTCGATGCGGGTCTTCCGATCAGCGGGGTCTACGATGTCGAACCCTGCCGGCTGAATTACGTCAATGACACCTTGCATATGACCGCCGATGAAGCGCGCGCGATGAGCCCGATCCTCCATCTCGAAACCCAGCAAAAGCCGATGGTGATCACCTACGGCCTCGCGGAACGACCCGAATTCCAGCGGCAGTCCCGTGATTATCATGCCGCTCGAAAAGCCGCGGGGCTGCCGGGCGAGCTATTGCCGCTCGAAGGGCACGATCACTATTCCATTCTTGAAGAATTAGCCGCGCCGACGGGAAAGCTAACTGAAGCGCTAACTCGGCTAGCCCGTGTGATCGGAAGGAACGCCTGACGCTCGGGGGCCCATCTATTCAGCGCCGATTGCCCAGCTCATCGAACTCTTTCAGGTACGCAATGATATCGGCGCGCTTCGCTTCGTCCTTCACGCCGCCGAACGCCATTTTTCCCTGTGGGGCGAGCCGCTTTGGATCCTCGAGATAATTGTTGAGCGTCGCGTCGTCCCACACCTTTCCGGCGGCGCCTCCAGCCTTGAGGTCGTCAGAGTAGGCAAAGCCCGCGGCGCTTCCCCACTTCCTGCCCACCACTCCATTCAACGGAGGACCGATCCTGTTTTTGGCATTTGGCCCGATCATGTGGCAGGCCGTGCATACCTTGAATGCTTGCTGGCCGCCCGCCGGATCGGCCGCCCAAGCCGAGACAGGCGCGCAAATCGCAGCAAGCGGCACAAGAAAACGGGTGGCGAATAATTTCGCTGGCTTTTTCATTGCGGCGTTTCGGGGCTAGATCTGTTTCTTCAGCGGTACAGCTCCAGCTCCGGCCGCGGGTCCGAGATGAACCCGTCCTTATTCGGCATTGCCACCTTTGGCAGCGTTTTCGCGTCCATGACATCGGTCGGCTTGATGATCTTCGCCTCCGACAGGATGTAAGCCACGACCGAATAGACTTCGTCGTCGCTCAGTGTGCCGGGCGCGTTGAACGGCATCGCTCGCTTCACGTAGTCGAAAAGCGTCGTGCTGTACGGCCAATAGCTTTCAACCGTCTTCACCGGCGTCTTTGTGGCGAGCGATCCGCGGCCGCCGATCAGCTTGTCGCCGCCGATGCCTTTCGCGGGATTGCCTTCGAGTTTGTCGCCATGGCAGGCGACGCAGCTATTGGCGTAGACCTTCGCGCCGTCCGCGGCCTTTCCGCTGCCGGCGGGCAGGCCTCTGCCGTCGGCCGGGATCGAATAATATTTTGCGAGTTCCGCCTCCTGCACGGCGGTGCCGAAGCCGTAGCGCCCATTTGCATCTTGTGCTTTTGCCGCCGAAATCGAGAGCGCCAGGAAAAGACAGGTCGTCGTCAAGAGTGCTTTATGCGTGAACATTGGCAACGTCCCCCGCTTCGTTAACCGCCCAGCTTTGAATTGCATTGAGATGGTAGATCGAGCCGAACGGACCGTTCGACCCGCGGATCGCGATGAGCTGTTTCAACGTGGGTTGCACGTAACCGGTCTCATCCGTGCACCGGCTCTGCAAAACCGCTGCCTTGCCATCCCACATCCACGGATAACTAAACCGGACGGTACAAATTGGCTCGGGCGTCGATTCGAGATGCGCAGGGTGCCAGGTCTTTCCGCCGTCGACCGATACATCCACCGACTGCACGCGCCCTCGCCCGAACCACGCAAACCCTTGAATATTGTAAAAGCCCGCGCCGGGGAGTTTCATTTCTCCCGACGGAAACGTGATCACCGACTTCGCTTCCATATCGAAGCTGAATTGCCGTGCCTTACCGTTTGCAAGAAGATCGGTGTATTTCGAGGTCTCCTCGCGGGTCATGAATGGCTTGTCGCTCACTTCGAGGCGGCGGAGCCACTTGATGTGCGTGTTACCCTCGTAACCCGGCAACACCAGGCGCAGCGGGTAACCCTGTTCCGGTCTGATTGCTTCGCCGTTCTGGCCATACACGATGAGCGCGTCACGCAGCATCTTTTCCATCGGGATACTGCGGGTCATCACGGCGGCATCCGCGCCCTCGGCCAGCACCCAGGCCGACCCGTCTTTCAGGCCCACTTCGCGTGCGATCGTCGAAAACTGTACGCCCGTCCATTCCGAGGTGCTGAGAAGACCATGCGTGCCCTGCACCGTCTTGAGTGTCGGCTTGTTCCACTCGGTCAGGCCATTGCCCGAACATTCGATGAAATATTTCCGCGTAACCGACGGAAAGCGCTTGATGTCGGCCATTGTGAATTTTTTCGGCGCGTTCACCATACCGTGGACGATCATCGAATGCTTCGACGGATCGATCGTGGGAATACCCCCGTGATGCCGCTCGAAATGGAGGCCGGATGGCGTAAGGTTGCCGACCATTTTGTCGAGCGGCGTCATGCTCCAGGATGTGAACTCATTCGCGGTCGGGAAACGCCAGCGAACTTCAGTTTCGAATTGCGAGCGCGATCCGTAGCCGCCGTCTGCGGCGACCGCGCGGCCTTGCTCTTTTGTCGGATCTTCGGGAACGTCGAAATGTATGGCGCCGGGAGGTGCTTTCTTGTCCTGTGCTTGCGCGAGAGAAACGGCGCTTAGTGTGCTCGCCAAAGATCCCGCCGCGAATAGAAATCGCCGTCTGCTGGCAAGATGTTTGCGAGGAAACATGCCTTCCTTGCAATTACAGTCTTCGCCGGCGATTTCTTGTTCTGCGAGATGACGTCTTTCGGCGGCGATCATTTCTTCCGCCATCTGTTGCGATTTAGCGTCGTACCGAACGTTCTCACCGTCTTTCATGGCGTTCTCCCCGAACCGCATATCGGCCGCGGTTGCTTGTTTTTTCAGCAACACGCAAAGGCTAACGCCGCCGCAAGAGAAAGCTCTCTCATTCGCTCTATTGGGAAATCGATGCTGCCTTAGAACGGAAAATTCCTGTAATTCGCATTCCGATATAAATAAAGTTATCCGCAAATTATGTTGCGATGCGAGCGTAACTACTCGCTCTAGAGTCCGGGAAATAACAAGGAGCGTCCGCGGAGGGGATCGCGCGAACGCTCCTTGTGGCGTTGAAAGTTACGCCGATTTCTTCTTCGCCGAGCGGAGCTCGTCGATCTTTCGATCCCACTTCATCTCGGACGCAAAAGCGAGCGCTTCGTCCGGATTCATGAAAACCGTTTCCTTCTCGCCCGGATAATTGCGGGTTTTCACGTCGTTCATGTAGCGGGTGAACACGTCTTCCATGATCGGAATGAGATCGGTGTAGATGCGCGAGTGGCGCGGCACATGCTCTTCCCAAAGATGGAAGAGGTCGGAAGAAATGATGTGAACGCCGTGCGCACAATTGCCGGCACCGAGGCTGATGACCGGCACGGGCAATGTCTGCGCAAGATACTCCGCGACTTCCGACGTCGTCACTTCGCAAAGGATCGAGAAGCATCCGGCGTCCACCATCGCCCTCGCATCCTCGACCATTTCCTTTGCGCGCTTTGCGGTCTTTCCTTGCGCAACAAAGCCGCCGATCTGCGGCATGCGCATCGGGGTGATGCCGATATGCCCCTGCACCGGGATGCCGGCACGGACGATCGCTTCGATATTCTTGGCGTGATATTTGTTGCCTTCGCACTTCATCACTTCGGCGTTGGCCTCATGCACGAAACGGCCGGCGTTCTCGACCGCCTGCTCCGGCGAAACGTGGAAACTCCAATACGGCATGTCGACCATGCGAAGCCCGTATTTCGAGCCGCGATCGATCGCCTGCGACATCAACATCACTTCTTCGAAGCTGACCTTCACAGTGCTCTGATGGCCGAATAAAATCATACCGCCGGTATCGGAAACGCAGAGGATGTCGATGCCCAGGCGATCCGCGACGACCGCCGTCCGGTAATCATAGGCGGCGAGCTGGGTGATGGGCTCGCCCTTTTTCATCTTTGCGTTCAGTGTGTTGATTGTAACTTTTTTTCTTGCTGGCGCTTCAGCCATGACTTTCTTCCTCCCACTGGAATATCAGGACGGCATGGGGCATCCGCACAGGCAGTTTCGTCAAATACGCTTCGACTATCTTATGTTTGCTGAGGACTATTCGTTCGCGGCCTTCAACCAATCGGTACGGGGACGCAGCTTCAGCCGGTCGTAAAATGGCATATGCAATTGCGAAATATTACGAAAAACACCGCTCTTGTCGTGGAGCGAAGCTTTTTCCGGTGTCGCGATAGGGATATAGCCAAGGCCGATAATTTTTCCATTCGAAAGATTGCGACATGCGGACGTAACAGCAATTTCGGCCGCATTTGTCGGGCGCGATAACGGGCCGAGCGGTTCCCAAGGCAGCGGTTTCAACGTATCCGCATCAGCTTGAAATGTAACGAGTCGCAATTCGTCTTTTGTTTTTTTCGAGCCGAAGTAAAACTTTCCGAGCCCAGCTTCCGTCGGCGAAACGCGTAATCTGAATTCGTTTGCAAATAGGACGAAGCCGGCTTCGATCCTCAATATATCGGCGGCAATGAAACCTGCTGGGCGCGCATGCGCCGACAAGACTTTCCAGAGCCTATTCAAATTCTGACGACTGACGATGAGTTCAAATCCTGCCTCGCCGGTGTATCCGAGACGGCCAATGATGCAGGGAATGTTTCCGATCGAAGTATGCGTAAAGGAAAAATAATCCAGGTCCGCGAACTTCGAGCCAGCACCTATTTTTTTAAGGACATGAAGCGAAAGCGGCCCCTGCACCGCCAATATCGCCCTCCCCTCGCTCACGTCTTCTACTTGAACGCCATCGCCGCTCAAATTCAAAAGCGACGCAATATCATCCGCGCGGCCGCTCATAATCTCGAATGCATCTGCTGCGGTTTTCCAGATCGTCAGGTCGGACATCGCCCAGCCATTCTCATCGACGCGAACTGCGTAAAGGATCTTTCCTTCCGGCAAGGATCGCATGGATCTCGATGAAAACTCTTCTACAGCTTGTTCTGCCCGCTCTCCCTGAACTCGCGCTGAGCGGATGAACGAAAAGTCGAACAGCGCGCTCTCCTGCCGGCATGCCGTAGCTTCCGCGATCGGATCGCCAAAGTCAGGTCTCAGCTCGGTACCGTTGAGCTTCATCGAAAGAGCCGCCAGGCGACGCCGCAAAGAATAAACACGCCGACGACGACCAAAACGATCGAAACAATACGGCGCAGGCGTTCCCTCGAAACGCTATGGGCGACTTTTGCGCCGTACCACGAACCGATCGTGAGTGAAATCGCGAGAACGCAGGCAAGGATGACGTCAACTGTTCCATACAACAGATTTCCGGCCGTGGCGGCGAGCGCGATCGGCACCTGAATGACTTGGCTCAAGCCCACTGCTGTAAGCACAGGCACGCTCGCCGCGACGAGAATCGGAACCAGCACCAGTGGCCCGCCCGTTCCGGTCACTGACGACAAAAAACCCGTGAACGCGCCGATGCCGAACATTGCTGGCCCTGAGGCTGCCTTATGCGTGGTGGTTTCCTCGTGAGGCGTGCGCAGCGCATTCAAACCCGAGAGCAGCGTTAAAAGGCCGAGGCCAATTTCAAGCCATCGCGGATTGACGACGCTGACGGCCCACGCCCCGCCGAAGGCTGTGGGCGTCGCGCCGACGCACAGCAAGCCGGCCATACTCCACTTAATCGATTTGTGCTTTGCAAAAACGAGCGTCGCGACCGCCCCCGAAAGAATGTAGGCGAACATCGCTGCTGGAATACCAATCTGAATCGGAATTCCGCCCAGGAAAACAAGCGCCGGCACGAGGATCACGCCCCCGACGCCGATACATCCGATCATTAAACCCGAGACGCAGCCAAGCACGGCGATCAAAAATAATTCCGGAATCTGGAATTGCACTGGCTGGCTCCCTGCCCTCAATGAAAAAATTAAGCTCATAAGGCGAAATCTATTCCTTTATCGATCGCCTTAAATCGCGCCTATTTTAGATTTAGTCTATCATTCGGTGCTTCTCTCGCTCGATCGGACTGGGAAATGTTCATCAGGCAGTTTCGATATCTCGTTGCTGTCGCGGAAGAGCGGCATTTCGGCCGAGCGGCGCATCGCTGCAACGTGACGCAACCCAGCCTTTCGAGCGGAATCAAACAGCTTGAACTTGAGCTGGGCGTCCCGATTTTTTTGCGCGGCCGCGGGCAGCGCTTTCAGGGTTTGACGGCGGAGGGAGAGCGCGTCGCGAGCTGGTCGCGCGGCGTTCTCGCTTATTGCGACGCGATGCGCAAAGAAATCGCGATCATGAAAAAGGACCTGACGGGGCATCTTCGCCTCGGTGCGATGCCTTCGATGTCGCCCGTCTTGCCCTCTGTCCTGCAGACCTTTCGCAGCCAATATCCCGGCGTGCGCGTCGACGTGCAGTTCATCGGCAATGAGGCGATGAAGCTTGGCCTGAATAATTTCGCGCTCGATGTCGCGCTTACCTATCTCGACAAGGCTGACCTCGGGCGGAAAAACACGCTTCCCATTTACACCGAGCGCATGAGCCTTCTCGTTCCCGACACGGCGCAGTACAAGAAAAAGAAAACGATCACCTGGCGCGAAGCCGCCGAGCTGCCGCTTGCGATGCTGCGGCCGTCGATGCACGAGCGCCGCTTCGTTGACCGCGTGTTCAAAAGCGTCGGCTGCGCTCCGGTCGCGCGGGTGGAATCCGAATCCATTCTGCATTTGATGTTTCAGGCGCAATGCACCGAGCTTTGCACGATTATTCCGTCGCATTTCGCGCATGTGCCGGGCTTGTTCAAAAACACCCGCGCGCTCCCTCTTGTCGAGCCGATCGTGAGCCAAGAGGTCGGCCTGTTCTGGGCCGAGGGCGAAATCGTGCTGCCGATGGCGAATGCTTTTGTTGCAATTCTTAAGGAGTTCAACAAATCCGGCGAATTGCAGAAGCGTCTTGAAGACGATCTTGCTCCGAGCTCGCTCGCCGAGGCGCCCAGAAAGCTGAAGCGCGCCTAAGAAAAGCAATCACGCACCATCGATAAATTGAACGGCCGCAATTCCAGGATTGCTTTCGTTCTTAAGCTGCGATGCTTTCAGTACGGACTGCTTAGCGGCTCGTTTGACGAAAAAATATGGCTCGGCAGCATCATCCCCGACCGAGAACCCGCGCCCGAACTCAGGTCCGTCTTTCGACATATGGGTGAGTGTGAGCGTCTGGGGGAACGCCACGATGCTCGATCCGCTCTGCACCGATGAGAGAACGGAAGCCGCATTCCGCAGCCATACGACGAGCTGCGCAAGCCCGTTTCGACAGGCGATCGGCGAATGATCTTCCGCATCTCCGCTCATCAAATTGGGAACGGCATAAGGCAGCTTCTTAGAAAACTTCGCCCGCTCAATTCCCCTGTGTAACAGTTCGACCAGCAGCCAAGCTTCTACCTTCGCCGGAGAATGTTCTTCAGGATCGAAAATGTGAGGAACGGGTTTTCCGTGCTCAAGAAATTGCATTTCCAGATTGGCGAGGCGCAGTTCCAGGGCCGTACCGCCGTTAAACTCACGCGTGACAAACGCGGGATTGGCCGAACGAAACGCGAGAATTACACGCTCATCCGGAAGCGGTGCCGAAACATAACTATTCGCAATCCGTGCCAGCCATTGGACCAAATTCAGCGTCTCGGTACGCGCCAGAGCAAATTCGCGCGGATCAGAATCCGGGATATCTTCCCAGATAGGGGCGGCAATCAGCTTCGCTCTCACGTTAGCTGAATTTGTCATATCGGATACTCCCCACGGGGACGCCATTCGAGAGCAAGCTGCGGATCGCGCCGTCAACCATCGGCGGGGGCCCCGCGATATAAGCAATCGCATTCTCGCTTCTGCCGACGAGATTTTTCTGCGCCACTTCGTGCACCATGCCTGTCGCAAGCTTCAGGTTCGGATAGTTCTGATGAAATCCGGAGACGGACGCTTCGTGCGAAAGCGCGATCGTCACTTCCAAATTTCCGCGCGACAAATCCACAAATTCTGAAAGCTCGTCGAGATAAAATTCATCGGCATGGCTTCTTACGCCGAAGAAAACGGTCCCCTTATGCGTCTTGAAATAGTCGGCACACACCGCATGCTCGAGAATGGACATCATCCCGGCAATTCCCGAACCGCCGGCAACGCAAATAATGTCTTTGCCTTCAGCAGGCCGGAAAACAGCGCGGCCTAATGGGCCGAATACCGTCACTTTTTCTTCGCGCTTTCGGTCCCCGAATAACCACGCGCTGAATTTTCCATCGGGTTTTTGCTTGAGCACGAGTTCAATACGATCCGCGGGCGCCTCTTCAAAGTTGACCATCGAGTACGCGCGGCCGCCATGCAGGTCGGGCGTCTCCACGACGATGAACTGTCCCGCTTCAAAATTCATTGGCTCCGCGAGGTGCAAGTCAAAGCGCGCGACATCCTTTGTAAGCGGCTCGATATTGCGGATTACACCGCTACGCCGAGCGGGAGGCGTATCCTGAGATATCGATGTTTCGGCAGGGACGCGCAGCAGGCAATCGGAATGCGCGCGCGTTTGACACATCAGGATGTCGCCCTTTTCCGGCTTGAGCTTCGCCGCTCCCGGCGCCTCTTTCCAGAGCGACTCATATTCTCCGCTCATCACGCGCGCACGACAGGTACCGCATGTACCGGTCGCACACTCATAAGGAAGATTCAGTCCCTGGCGCAATCCGGCGTGCAGAATGGTTTCGTCCGCGTTGCACTCAAAGCTGTGTTCGCCACTTTTGCTTTGAACGGATATTTTCATCGCGCATGGCCGCTCTATTTGAAGAAATCGTCGTCGTCTTCGCCCTCGTCGTCGAACTCGTAGGTCAATTCTTGCTCCACGTTGGCAAATACGGCTCCGTTCTCTTCCTTTGATTCATAGACTTTAAGCGGCTTCTCCGTTTCACCTTGCATGTCGAGCGTTTGCAAATTCCAACACCATAGATGTTTCGTGCATGTCAGCGTGCAGCGAACGACGACGCCGGACTCTTCGAGCGGCTCTTCCATATGCGGGCAGATCGGCGGTATGACCCGAAATCCCGCTCCGTAATTCACGACGATCACGGAAAACCCGTTCACGTCGAATTTCTTGACTGAGTTCTCCGAAACATCACTGGCGTCGCAAATCTTTGTCCAACTCATCTCTTCGTTCTTTTCTCTCGACGCAGAGTCTCAGATCGGCCAGTGGGAACCCTTGTCGAGACGGCGATTTTCCAGCCTGACCTCGCGGCTGATGAATTTCGCTTTATCGTCTTTGATCTTCAACTGATCGATGTATTTTCCCACGAGAAAAAGACGACTTTCGCCCGCATCGATGTGCGAATTAATGCCGTCCAAAAGATTTTGATATACGACGACCGAACTCACTGCGTGTGCAACGGCGTCTCCGTTTATCTCGATCGTATAGACCGACGTATGCCGAGTAAGCGGCGAATGGTCGGTATTATGTTTCGGAAGCAGCTTGATCATGCTCTCAAGGCCCTTCCGGTCGAGAGCGAGATACGTCATGTCCTTGCTGATTTCCGGACTCCAGGATTTGATCGCATATTGAAACGTGTCGTCACATTGATCGAGCCAGCCGTTCCAGTCCTGCTTATCGAGCAAGATGGTCGACCGATAGATGGCATCACGAACGAGATTGGACGCTTCCACTGTAGCTCCCCATGGCGTTATTGCTCCGGCTCGCTGATCGTCCGGAATTTATCCTGACTGCAAGAAAGTTCGGCCGGCGGTTTCTGCGCCGGCCGGCCTTAACTACTCTGCAGCGACCGAAATCGCGTCGACGAAAGGCTGATCGGGCTTATTCGGGGTCCGATTCATCCAGCGCCCCCACTCTTCGTAATAATGGCGCATCCCGTTTTCGTCATGGATGGTCTGGTTTTCATGCCGGCCGTGCAAAATTCGGCGAGGCTCGGATCCCGTCAGCATGGTCGTGCCCTGCCCCTGCACGCCAATGAGATCCTCATGAAGGTTCCGGCCGAACGGCCCCCAGATCGAATTATGATGATTGACCCGGGTTTGACGCTCTTCCGCCGTATCGCGCTTCAGCCCGAGACCGCGGAATTCGATCATGACCTTGTCGGGCCCCAGCGGCGTGACGATGTCACAGCGCAATGCCGAACCGCGAAGATTGAAGTTCATCCCCGGGAACATGTCGATCATGTACCACTGGTTCGGCGGCAAATGCGGGAACGAGAGAGCCGCGCGGCTGTCGAACCCTTCGTATTTTTCGTAGTTCACTTCGAAGGTTCCGACCACGATGTGTCCGTGATCGAAGGCTTCGTTCTTCCGCGCGAAGTAGGCATCGTTAAAACCGGTGACACGGTTATGGTAGTGCATGAAGTCGTGGTAAAATTCGCAGTTCGTGTCGTGCCAGAGTTTGTAATTCGAGTTCACGATCGCTTTGTGATAGTGGAAAACCTCGAGCGGCTCCGCGTCGAGTGATTTGCGCAAGCATTGGAAAGCCGGCGCGGCCCATTCTTCTAGCGAAACCTTCGGATTGTCGTCGAGATTGACCCACACGAAGCCGCCAAATTTCACCTCGCAGCGCAGCCGGCGCAAGCCGACGTCTTCCTTGCAAAGACGATCCTGGAAACCTTCTTTTTCGCGGCTGATGTAAACGCAATTCCCCTTCATGTCGTATTGCCAAGCGTGGAACATGCAGGTCATGCGCTTCGGATTGCCGGAAGGTTGCCCTTCCAGGAAGCTGCCGGAGGGGCGACGCTCGATGATCATTCCGCGGTGCGGACAGACGTTCAGGAAAGCGCGGACTTCGTTATCCGGTCCGCGACATACGACGATAGGTTCCCGAGCGATCGAGGTCGTGCGGAAATCGTAAGGTTTCGGAAGCTCGGATTCGTGGCAGACGGGGATCCAAGTCTTCTTGAAAATCTTTTCGAGCTCTTCCTCGAAGATGATCGGGTCAGAATAAATTCGGCTGTCAACCCATTCATTCATCTGCAGATTGGGCTCGGCGGTCCACTGCCGATGATTCTTGGCTGCCATGGCGTCTCTCCTAAACGATTATCCGGCGGATCGGCCGTTTTGCTGATTCCATCTTACCAATGGCCTGTCAGCCGCTGCTAGGCGCAAAAAAATCGAAAGTCCTTATCTACCTATAGACTAAGCAAAAGGGTTCAATCCCCTCCAGCCCGCTATCGCTGCGTGCCCTAGCCCCCTGGGATGCCACAGGCTAAAAATAAGCCGCTTCTATAAGGGACTTTCCAAACATAGCTGCGTTCTATGATGGAATTTGCAAGAATAATTTTCTTGCAAATCTTCCTTACTGCCATGCTGCGAGCGGCCCGCAACGCGCGATAGATGCAAGAACGAACGTAACGACGAGAACAAAAATCTACGCGCCCACGTCTCTTCGCGACAACTACTTCGATCTGAGGAGGAACAGCAAGATTTTAGCGGCTCAAAAAATGCCAAAAAACTCGAAGCCGCATCTGCCGAAATAAACCCAGGGAGGGAAAACGCCATGAATTCGCTTCTGCACGACCGAGTTCGATCAGCTTCCGCTTCTCCAAGCGCGCTTCGCTCTATTCTGCGCTCCGTAAAGTTTCTTTCAGCAGCCGCGATCGGCGCCGTTTCGCTTTTTGCTTCAGCACCCGCCGAATCGGCCGCGAGCAAGGACTACGGAAAACCGGGCGAACCCATTCAGCTCGTCATCGGCTATCAGCCCTACTACACCGAATCATGGTCCGGCGTGATCATGCGGGACAAGAAGTTCTACGAAAAATATCTGCCCAAGGGATCGACCGTCGAATTCCAGATCGGCCTGCAGGGCGCGATCATCGTAAACGGTATGCTCGCGGGCAAAGTCGACATCGGCTACGCCGGCGATATGCCGAGCATCAACGCGGTCAGCCACGCGGATGTTCGCGATATTCGAATTGTATCGGTGCTCGGCACCGGCTTCGATCAATGCAACGCCTTCCTTGTTCGTACCGACGCCCCAAAATTCGAGTCGCCGGACGAAGCGATCAAATGGCTGGACGGAAAAATCGTTGCCGTGCCGAAGGGAAGCTGCACCGACCGGTTCGCACAAGCGGTGTACAAAGCGAAAAACATCAAGCCGGCGGAATACCTCAACCAAAGCATCGAAGTCATCACCAGCGGGTTCCGTGCGAAGAAGCTCGATGCCGCCGTGATGTGGGAGCCGACCACGGCCCGCCTCGTCGATGAAGGCTTGGCCCGCAAGGTCGCAACCGGCGCATCGGTGAACGAAAACGACGGTGGCTTCATGATCATGCCGCACGCGCTGATCGAGCAGCGTCCAGACATCGTCAAAGCCTGGCTCGAAGCCGAGCTCGATGCCGAGCTTTACTTTGCCGACCCAAAGAACGCGATGGAAATCTCAAAGATGGCGACCTCGCAGACGACAGGGTTCAGCCAGAAGGTCATGTGGCTGTCCGCTTACGGAACGACGCCGAAAAATGAAGGCGGTACCGATACGCGCATCACGCTCGACTACGGGTTCACGCCGGAAGCGCTAACGCTGATCAAGAAGGCTTCAGCGTTCCTTCTCGATATCAAGAGTATCCGTTCGGATATTCGCCCTGAGGCCGTCATGCCGCAGTTCACTGAGGAAATCCTAAAGGCGCGTGGATTGAAAGCGCCCGTCGGCGTGATCAAGGCTCAACCAAACTCCGCCTATACCGGAAACTAACAGTCAAACATGACGCTGCTCCACGACGAACGTGGAGCAGCGTTTATTTCCGGACCGCAAAAGAATTCGACATGACCGAAACGGATTTGACCAGAATGAGCGCAAATCTAATGGACCGCTCGGACCAGATGTCCTCAACCGCGGTGGCGATGCATCGTATATCGCTTTGGCTCGGGAGTCCTCGGCCCTATCTCATGCTGGTTGGTTTCGGATTGTTTCTCGGTTTTTGGTATCTCGCCGTCGAAGTCTGGAAACTGCCGCGTTTCGCGGAAATGCCGGGGCTCACGACTGTCGTAAAAGAATGGATCAGCAAGGATCCGATCTATGGATTGTCGGTCTTCATTGACGAATACTATCTTCATATCTGGGTGAGCATACGCCGCATCGCGATCGCGTTTTTTCTTGCAACCGTGATCGGCGTTCCGCTCGGATTGTTTTTAGGCTGGTCGAAACGGTTCAAGCAATACGTATTCCCGGTCTTTGAGCTGCTGCGTCCCATCCCGCCCCTCGCATGGGTGCCGCTTGCGATCGTTATGTTCCGCGGCTCCGAAACGCCGGTCATCTTCCTTACGTTTCTAGCGTCGTTTTACGCGACTGCGCTCAACACCATGCTCGGTGTCCAATCCATCGATATTTCCTACATGCGCGCTGCAAGCTGCCTTGGTGCCAAGCGCTGGCAGGTCTTCCGGCATGTTATCGTTCCGGGCGCGCTCCCCTTTATCTTCACGGGCCTTCAGATCTCGGTCGGCGTCGCCTGGTTTTCGCTCGTCGCCGGTGAAATGGTGTCGGGACAGTACGGCCTCGGTTACGTGATCAACACCTCCTATACGATGGTGCGCTACCCCACGATCATTATTGGAATGGTCACCCTCGGGATCGTCGGTTACGTCACGAGCGCCATGGTCCGGGTCTTGGGCGATTACATGATGCAGTGGCGGACACGCGAATTGGCGCTCGGAGGTGATCGATGAACCATATCTCCGCTGCGGCGCCGGTCTCCGTGCCGGCCAAAGGTGTCATTCCCCCTCAGGCCGCGAGAACGGGACTCGTCCGGATCAACGACGCCGTAAAATATTATGGTGCCGAGGGGACTGGCGTACTCGCCGTCGACCATTGCACCTTCGACGTCCCTGCCGGTGAAATCACCGTCGTTGTCGGCCCGTCCGGCTGTGGCAAGACCACGCTTCTGAACGCGATTGCTGGCTTCCACAGCCTTTCATCCGGAAGCATCTATCTCGACGACGAAATGCTTTGCGGCCCCGGCAAGCTGAAAGCCGAGCCCGGGCCGGACCGGATCGTCGTTTTCCAAAACGGCGCGCTGTTCCCCTGGAAGACGAATATCGAAAACATCACGTTCGGCCCCATGATGCAGGGCCGCCTTACCCGCGCCGAAGCGTACGAAAAGGCGCGCGATATGATGGCCGATGCCGGTCTGCGCGGAATTGAAAACAACTATCCGGGCGAGATTTCCTCCGGGGTGCGGCGGCGCGTCGAAATCGTACGCGCGCTCATGAACGATCCAAAAATCCTCCTCCTTGACGAGCCGTATCGGGCGCTCGATTCGCTCACAAAATCCGTGATGCACGAGGCCCTGCTCGAAATTTTTTACAAGAACCGGGTCACGATTTTCTTCATCACCCACGATCTCGAAGAAGCGATCTTTCTCGGCCATCGCGTGGTGATCATGACGACCCGCCCCTGCCGGCCGAAGAAGATCCTCGATATCGATATACCGCATCCGCGCGACTACAGCGTGCTGACGACCAAACGCTTTCGCGAATTTATGGACGAAACCGCGGCCGCCGTGCACGAGGAAGCAACGAAGGCGTTCGCCGCCGGTGAAAAGGAACGCTGACCATGAATGCCGTCCGAGACTTCGCGAGGAAAGCGGCGAACTTTATTGTGGGTGAGGATTTCTGGCGCGGCGTCGTCGCGATTATCGTTTTTCTGATGTTTTGGGAAACGGGTTCTCGCTCGCAATCCTGGTTCGGATTTGCGTTTCCGTGGGTATCGCAAGTTCCGCCCCCCACCGCGGTGCTGCAGGAAATGTACCGGCTGATCCAGGATCCGAGCTTCTGGCACAGCGCCTATCTCAGCACGAAGCGCGTGAGCGAAGGGTTCCTCGCGGCGATGGTGATCGGAATTCCGCTAGGCCTCGCGATGGCCGTGAGCAGAACGTTCTACGGCATTTCGTTTCCGGTCTTTGAAGTATTGCGGCCCATTCCACCGCTCGCTTGGGTTCCGGCCGCCATCATTTTCTGGCCGACGCAGGAGCTTTCGATCGCATTCGTCACATTTCTCGGCGCCTTTTTCACCATCGTGATCAACGTGATCGGCGGCGCACGGGCGATCGACGTGCGTTACTTTCAGGCGGCGCGCTCCATGGGTTCTTCCACCTGGGACATTTTCCGCCGCGTCATTCTGCCGGGCACACTTCCCTCAATCGTTGTCGGCGCAACCGTCGGCATCGGTATCACCTGGGCCGTCGTCGTTGCCGCCGAGATGATTTCCGGCGGCGGAAGCGCAGGATCGGTCGGCGGCGCCGCCGGCGGCGGACTCGGTTTCTTCATTTGGAATTCCTATGTCGGCGGCTCTTATACGCAAATCGTCGCCGGCATGATCAGCATCGGGATCGCCGGCTATCTATCGAGCGCGCTGCTCCGAAAGGTCGGAGAGCTGTTGACTCCTTGGCTCGCCGAAGGTTGACGCAAAACAGGCTCGAAACATGCAACAGATGGCTCAACTTTCTTCGCTGAACGCGACACCACCTCTTTCCATCGGCAGCGAGATCAAGGTCAGCGGCGTCAGTAAATCTTATGGTGCCGACAACTTCGCTAAAGAGGTCGTGCAGAACTGCAGCTTCACGATCGACCGCGGCAAGCTCACGGTGATGATTGGACCGTCAGGATGCGGCAAGAGCACGCTTATCCGTCTGGTCGCAGGCTTCGAGCGTCCCACATCCGGCACCATCGCGATCGATGATAAGCCGGTTACCGGCCCTGGCGTAGATCGCCTTGTGGTGTTTCAGGAAACCGCGCTGTTCCCGTGGATGACGACTTACGACAATATCATGTATGGACCTCGCGCGCGTAACGAAGACACGGCCGAGATGCGCGACTTTGCTGAAACGCTTTTGCAAAAAGTCGGCCTGAGCGCGTTCCGCAAGAAATATCCGTCCCAACTTTCCGGTGGCATGCAGCGCCGCGCAGAGCTCGCGCGCTCTATGATCAATAAGCCGAACATCATGATTTTGGACGAGCCGTTTCGCGGTCTAGACGCGATGACGAAAAAGCTGATGCAGGAGTATTACGCGAATCTCTACAACGAATTTCGTAGGACGACGTTTTTCGTGACGACTGACATCGACGAGGCGATTTATCTCGCTGACCGGATATTGATTATGACCAATATTCCCACGCGGGTTCGAGCCGTTATCGATGTCAACCTTCCGCGTCCGCGCCAGGTCGAGACCGTCTTCGACAGCGACGAGGCGAACGCGATCAAGATGCAAGCGCTTGGACTCCTGCACGAAGAGGCGATGAAATCCTTCGCGCGCGGCAGCAAGGCGGCAGCCGATTTCATCGATGCCTATTCCAAGCGCGTCAATAAGCAATGAGTGGCGCGTGCAAAGTCGCCGAAATCCGGCGAATGGAACTTGGCAAACAAACACTTCCTCAGCTTTGACGCGCAATTCCTGAATGGGTAGTCCTATTGTCGCATAGGAAAAAACAATTTCCGGAATTTTAGCGAAACATTTGCCGCCGCAAATATCTCGATTTCAAAAATAACCGGCTTCTATCTTGGAATTTGCAGGAATGATTTATCGGCGCGCGCTGTCCGCTGCATGATTTTGAAGGGGACAGGCTAGCATTCACCGACAGTACATTTGCTCTCTTTGAACGCAGTCCAAACCCGCTGAAGAAAAATGATGAAGCCAACAGCAACGATTCTTGCTGTGACGGCGACCCTTGGGAGAGGAAACAATGACAGATACAGCGATCAAAGGGGGAAGGATGGCGGCATCCAAATCCTCAACGCATCCTGAAATCCATATTCCGTTTAAAGAAGCTCTTCTCGTCGCCCTTGCCGCGGGCCTGGGCTATGGCTTCGATGCTTATGCCGTGAATATCTTCGGCATGCTGGCGCCAACGCTCGCCCATGACCTCGACGTCTCGATGCAGACGATCGGCCTCATCGGTTCGATCTTTCTGATCGGCTACACCATCGGCACGATCGGGTTCGGATTCTTGGCCGATCGAATCGGCCGGCGTGACGCGCTCGGCTGGTCGATTATTCTGTACGGCCTCACAACCGCGCTCGGCGGCCTTTCGACCAATCTTTACATCTTCACATTCCTCCGCTTCCTGACCGGTATTGGCGGCGCGGGAGAATTGGCCGTCGGCGCTCCTTACACTGCCGAGATGTGGCCAAAGAAAGTGCGTGCGCTCGGCACCGGTGGCATCATGTTCTCGCTCTATTCGGCGGGTTACATTTTCGCGGCCGCTTGCGCCCTTTACATCGTGCCGCGCTTCGGCTGGCAATGGGCCTTCGGCTTTGCCATTGTACCGGCCATCGGCGTGTTTCTGCTTCGCCGGATCGTTCAGGAGTCGGCGCGCTACAAACATGCGGCGGCCGAAGTCGAACATTTGATCAAGGTCGAGGGCAAAGCGCGCCCACGGGTGAATATCTTCTCGATCCCTGGAGCGTGGCGTCGCATCATTGTCGGCTGGCTGCTTTATATCGCCAATGCTTGCGGCTACTGGGGCATCACCGTCTTCCTCACCGCGTTCATGGTGAAGAAGTTCAACGTGACGCCGACCGACGCGATCTTCTACGCGATGTGCTTCTACGTCGTGCAGTTTTTCCTTTCGTATGTCGGTACCGGCTTGTCGGATCTCATCGGGCGTCGCCCGGCGGGAATCCTCGGTGCTCTCATTATGATCGGCTGCACCGTGGTTGCTTCGCGGACGGAAGACTTCAACACCTTCCTGATCTTTGGTGCCATCATGATCGGCATGCTCGGCTGGCTGTGGGGCGTGGGTGACACGTATCTCAGCGAGTTCTTCCGCACGAGCCTACGGGCGACGGGCTTCGGCATCATGGTCGGTGGCGGCCGCGTGGCTTCGATCGTCGCGCCCTATCTCGTCGGATGGGGCATCGCGCATTACGGGCCGACGATTCCGTTCCTCGCGACCTCGTTCCTGTGGGTTCTGACGATCGTTGGTTACTGGATCGGACCGGAAACCTCCGGCAGGGAGCTCGAAGAAGTTCAACTGTAAGGTCACACAAAAGCGGATGGCTCTGTTGAGAGCCATCCGCACTTCAAATCAAATATGACAGCAAAAATTATCGACGGGATCGCCGTCTCCGCGAGCATTCGCGCCGAATGCCGCGAACGAGTCAGTCGAATCGTGGCTAGTGGCGGCACGCCGCCAGGGCTGGCCGTTATTTTAGTGGGCTCGAACCCCGCATCGCAGGTCTACGTACGAAACAAAATCCGCGCTTGCGCGGAAGCCGGGATTCAATCCTTTCGGCTCGACTATCCCGAGACTATCGATCAGGAAACCGTCATCGAGAGCATCGAAGAATTGAACGCAGACCCGAAGGTTCACGGGATTCTCGTTCAACTTCCCTTGCCTCCCTCTTTCGACATCGCTCGTATTTTGCGAACAATCTCGGCGGACAAGGATGTCGATGGATTTCACCTCTACAATGTCGGTGGACTGGTTGTCGGTGGAACCGTGTTTCCGCCCTGCACTCCTTATGGCGTCGTAAAGCTCCTGCAACACGAAAAAATTCCGCTCGAAGGCAAAAACGTCGTCGTTGTCGGCGCAAGCAATATCGTCGGCAAACCCATGGCGCTGATGCTGATGCACCACGAAGCGACCGTCAGCATTTGTCATGCCAAAACCAAGGACCTCGCGCAGTTCACGATCCTCGCTGACATTCTCGTCGTAGCGGCAGGCCGGCCCAACCTCATTCTTCCTCAGATGGTCCGGACAGGCGCCGTGGTAATCGACGTTGGGATTAACCGGACCGCGGACGGCAGACTCGTCGGTGACGTTGATTTCGAAGGCGTCGTCAAGAAAGCCTCTTACATCACGCCGGTGCCCGGCGGCGTGGGGCCAATGACCGTTTCGATGCTGCTCGTGAATACCATCGCTTCGTGCGAGCGCTGGCAACGTCACGGCCTTTTCGATTCCGCAAAGTACGGATCGCGGTTGGAGCCCGCTCACTAACCAGTCTTATGCGACAGTCGGCGTCACTCGATAGCCGAGCTTTTGCTCGAGCAAAGTTCGGACAATCGGCCAGTCGTCATCGATAATCGAAAAATAAACATTGTCTCGGTTTCGGCCGTCTGCATAAAGCATGTGCTTCCGGAAAACGCCCTCTTCTTTCGCGCCGAGGCGCGCGATCGCCGCGCGCGATTTTGTATTTTCGACATCTGCTTTCAATTCGACGCGGCGGCAGCGCAGCTTTTCAAAGGCGTACCAAAGCTGCAGGAGCTTCGCTTCCGTATTGATGTGCGAGCGCTGAAAGCTCGCTCCCAACCACGTGACGCCGATTTCCAGGCGGCGATGCTCCGGCACGATATGATGATATCTCGTGGAACCAACGGCTCTGTGGTTTTTCAGATCGATGGTCGCGAAGACTACGGCGGAGTTGTTCGAGGACGCTTTCTCGGCTTCTTGCATGAATTTTACCATCGAGCCGGGCGCGTGGTGCGCGGTCGGTAACCATCGCCAGATCGAGGGATCAGCGCCAGCTTCGGCCAGATCGTCGTGATGTATCGACGAAAGCGGCTCCAGCGCGACACTCTTTCCGAGAATGGCGACTTTCGCGAACCAATCCATGGGCGAAGTTTCGTGCATGGCATCTTGTCTCGCGAATTGGATATGCTTCGCCACGTTAATGCCAATGCTCGGATCGCTCGGCGTCCGCCAATTCTTCAATAAAGGCAATGATTTTCAATCTATCTTCGATCGATCGTATCCGAAAGAAGGCCCTGCTCAGCCGCGTAATATCGACGATGTCGCTCTGCTCGATTTTCTTCGGCTCGGTCCGAACCGGCCTTCGGCCGATCGATTTTCCACCCGGTATGATTTTCGGCACGAACGACATGGCGGCTTTCCCGCCAAAACGATATTCGCCGCAGTGCGGTTGTATATTGGTTTTCCTCTATGAAGGAATAACCACGGCAATGCCGCGTAGAGACTTATTGGTGGGCGGTGAAGGGCTCGAACCTCCGACCCTCTCGGTGTAAACGAGATGCTCTACCAGCTGAGCTAACCGCCCAAAAACTCGAATGCTCCCGCCGAGGGCGGGAGCACGAGATCGTATAGGTCCGAACCGGCGCTTTCGTCTACGGGAAATTCACCGCGTCCTTGAGGCCCTTGCCGGCCGTGAATTTCGGCGCCTTGGAGGCTGCGATCTGCACCGGCTCGCCCGTCCGCGGGTTGCGGCCTTCGCGCGCCTTGCGCTGGGCGACCGTGAAACTGCCGAAGCCGATAAGCTTCACTTCATCGCCCTGTTTCAGGGCGCCGGTGATCACGTCGAACGTGGCTTCGACCGCTTTGGTGGCATCGTTCCGGTTTAGTTGCGTCTTATCCGAAACCTGCGCGATCAATTCGTTCTTGGTCATCGGGAGATCCTTCAAAAATGCTGGCTGGAGCGAATCTCCAGCTTCAAGTCTGGATTGCCCGCTAGGTTCCCCGATTAGCGGGCAAAAAGAAGGCTTTTTGACCGGAAATGGCTAATTTCCGCGATTGTTGATGAGTAAGCCGTAAAACAATATAGGCGGCGGAGTTCATCCGCCGCCTACAATATCTGGTGCAAGCCCTTGAAATAGCTTAGTGCGCGACAACCCCGGTGGCGTCGTCCTCTTCGCCGGGCTTGGCCACGGGTACCGCGCTACCCGCAGCCTCTTCGTCCCATTCCACCGCCTCGGGCTTCTGCGTCAGCGCGTGCGCCAACACCTCGTCCATGCGCGAAACCGGGACGATTTCGAGCCCGCTCTTCACGTTGTCTGCGATCTCGGCGAGATCCTTCGCATTCTCCTCGGGGATCAAGACTTTCTTGATGCCGCCGCGGTGGGCCGCCAAGAGCTTCTCCTTCAGGCCGCCGATCGGAAGCACCCGGCCGCGCAGCGTGATCTCACCCGTCATTGCGATATCCCGGTGGATGGGAATACCCGTCATGACCGAGACGATCGCTGTCGCCATCGCAACGCCCGCCGACGGACCATCCTTGGGCGTCGCACCTTCCGGCACGTGCACGTGGATGTCCTTCTTCTCGAACAGCGTCGGCTTGATGCCGAGCGCTGCCGCACGGGAGCGAACGTAGGACGCCGCTGCCGAGATGGACTCTTTCATCACGTCGCGCAAATTGCCCGTGACCGTCATTTTGCCCTTGCCGGGCATCATGAGGCTCTCAATGGTGAGCAATTCGCCCCCCACGTCGGTCCAGGCAAGACCCGTCACGACACCGACCTGATCTTCGGTCTCGGCCTCGCCGAAACGATATTTCGGCACGCCGAGATATTTTTCGAGATTGCCGGCCGTGACTGCAACCGACGACTTATCCTCCGCGATGATTTCCTTCACCGCCTTCCGGATTAGCGTCGCGAGTTCGCGCTCGAGGCTGCGCACGCCCGCTTCCCGCGTGTAACGGCGGATCAGGAGGAGCAAGCCTTCCTGGTCGATCGACCATTCCTCGGACTTCAGGCCATGTTTCGTCATCTGCGCCGGAATTAAGTGACGGCGCGCGATCTCGACCTTCTCGTCCTCGGTGTAACCCGCGATGCGGATCACTTCCATGCGGTCGAGGAGCGCCGGCGGAATGTTCAGGGTGTTCGCCGTCGTCACGAACATCACGTTCGAAAGGTCGTAGTCAACCTCGAGGTAATGGTCGTTGAACGTCGAATTCTGCTCAGGGTCCAAAACCTCGAGCAGCGCCGATGACGGATCGCCGCGGAAATCGGCGCCCATCTTGTCGATCTCGTCGAGCAGGAACAGCGGATTGGATTTCTTCGCTTTCCGCATCGACTGGATGATCTTGCCCGGCATCGAGCCGATATAGGTACGGCGATGGCCGCGGATTTCGGCCTCGTCCCGCACGCCGCCCAGCGACACGCGCACGAATTCGCGCCCGGTCGCTTTCGCGATCGACTTGCCAAGCGAGGTTTTGCCGACGCCCGGCGCGCCGACGAGGCACAGGATCGGACCCGTCAGCTTGTTCGAACGGGTTTGCACCGCGAGATATTCGACGATGCGCTCCTTCACCTTGTCGAGCCCATAGTGATCGGCCTCAAGAATCTTTTCGGCGTAGCCGAGATCCTTCTTGACCTTGCTCTTGTTGTTCCAGGGAATGGAAAGCAGCCAGTCGAGATAGTTGCGGATCACCGTCGCTTCCGCGGACATCGGCGACATCTGGCGGAGCTTCTTCAGCTCGTGGTTCGCCTTGTCACGCGCTTCCTTGGTGAGCTTGGTGCGCTTGATCTTCTCTTCCAGCTCCGCGAGCTCGTCCTTGCCGTCCTCGTCACCGAGTTCCTTCTGAATGGCCTTCATCTGCTCATTCAGGTAATACTCGCGCTGGGTCTTCTCCATCTGGCGCTTGACACGCGTGCGGATGCGCTTCTCGACCTGCAAGACCGAGATTTCGCTTTCCATCAGCCCAAGCACTTTTTCGAGCCGCGCGGCGACCGACGTCAGCTCCAGCACCGCCTGCTTGTCAGGGATTTTCACCGCGAGGTGCGAGGCGACCGTATCCGCAAGCTTCGAGTAGTCCTCGACTTGCGAGATCACGCCGACGACTTCGGGCGAGACTTTCTTGTTGAGCTTCACATAGCTCTCGAACTCGTTCACGACCGAACGCGCGAGCGCCTCGACCTCGATCGGGCTCGAGACTTCGCTCGGCAGCACGGTTGCTTCCGCCTCGTAGAATTCGGGGCGGTCGTTGTAGTTCTTGATCTGCGCACGCTCGATGCCCTCGACGAGCACTTTTACAGTGCCGTCCGGGAGTTTCAGAAGCTGCAGAACCTGCGCCAGCACGCCGACTTTGTAGATCGACGAGGCCGCCGGATCGTCGTCCGAGGCATTCATTTGCGTCGCAAGCAGAATGTAGGTGTCGTTCCGCATCACCTCTTCGAGCGCGCGGATCGATTTCTCGCGTCCCACGAACAGCGGCACGATCATGTGCGGGAAAACGACGATGTCCCGCAGCGGCAGAACGGGGAAGCTTTGCGTCGCGCCCGCTTTCAGGAGAGGACGAGGTTTTTGCGTGGTCATTGTGACCTCTTTCTTCTTGCCCGGAAGGGTACTTTCACGCCCAAAGGAAGGGCGTGCTTACAGGGCGGAAATTCCTGGAAAACCCTCACCGGAATCGGTTTCGCTCCATTAGGTGGATACGCACCCTATCGGTGTCAAGGATCGGAAACGCCGGATTCTCAGCGTTTTCCAGGCACTTCCAGCGATTCCACGCGCTCGCCGGACTGCATTGCATAACCGGCAAGGCAAATCCCGGATCAGGCGCTCGCCGGCGCTCCGGCGTCGCTCGCACGGTCGGCGTAGATGTAGAGCGGACGCGCGCCGCCTTCCACCACTTCGCGGCCGATGACGATCTCTTCCACGCCTTCGAGGCTCGGCAGCTCGAACATGGTGTCGAGCAGGATGCCTTCCATGATCGAACGGAGACCGCGTGCCCCGGTTTTGCGCTCGATCGCCTTGCGGGCGATCGCACCGAGCGCGTCTTCGTGGATCGAAAGATCGACATTCTCCATATCGAACAGGCGCTGATACTGCTTCACGAGCGCGTTCTTCGGCTCGACCAGGATGCGCTTCAGCGCATTTTCGTCGAGGTCTTCGAGCGTCGCGATCACCGGCAAGCGGCCGATGAATTCGGGGATCAGGCCGTATTTCAACAGGTCTTCCGGCTCGACGTGACGGAACACTTCACCCGGCTTTCTGTCTTCCGGCGCGGCAACCTTCGCGCCGAAACCGATCGAGGTGCCCTTGCCGCGCGACGAAATGATCTTCTCGAGGCCGCCAAAAGCGCCGCCGCAGATGAACAGGATGTTCGTCGTGTCGACCTGCAGGAATTCCTGCTGCGGGTGCTTGCGGCCGCCCTGCGGCGGAACGGAAGCAACCGTGCCTTCCATGATTTTCAGGAGCGCCTGCTGCACGCCCTCGCCCGACACGTCGCGCGTGATTGAAGGGTTGTCGGACTTGCGCGAAATTTTATCGATCTCGTCGATATAGACGATGCCGCGCTGTGCGCGCTCGACATTGTAATCGGCCGCCTGCAGCAATTTCAGGATGATGTTTTCAACGTCTTCGCCGACGTAACCGGCTTCGGTCAGCGTCGTCGCGTCCGCCATGGTGAACGGCACGTCGAGGATGCGCGCAAGCGTCTGCGCGAGCAAAGTCTTGCCCGAGCCCGTCGGCCCGATCAGCATGATATTCGATTTCGCGAGCTCAACGTCGTTGTGCTTGGTCGCGTGGTTCAGCCGCTTGTAGTGATTGTGCACTGCAACGGAGAGCACTTTCTTGGCGTGATCCTGATCGATCACGTAGTCGTCGAGGACCTTGCGGATTTCCTTTGGCGTCGGGATGCCGTCGCGCGACTTCACCAGCGAGGTCTTGTTCTCCTCGCGGATGATATCCATGCAGAGTTCGACGCATTCGTCGCAGATGAAGACGGTCGGGCCCGCGATCAGCTTGCGAACTTCGTGCTGGCTCTTGCCGCAGAACGAGCAATACAGCGTGTTCTTGGATTCACCGCTTACTTTGCTGCTCATTCCCGTCTCCTTCACGTCGCGGCTTTCTCGGATACCGCACCCGAAATCTTACGCTGAATTCCTTTCAAGCATGACACCAGCAAGACATGCTAGCCAAGCGTCGATCAACATTCGATTAACGCTACTTTACGCTTGGAATCGCTTCGAATCCTCACCATTCGAGCTTGCAAAGGCAATGCCGGAAGGCATTGGAACTCGATTTTATCCGCGGCAATTCGGCCATTTTCGCGGTTTTTTCGGCGCTGTGGCACGAATGCCACTTTCGTCGAGTGCATCTCGCAACACGAAGTTGAAATCGTGATCGCGCGAACGAAATGCGAATCAAGCTCGCGTGAACGTCACGCCTTTGTCGCCGATTCCTCGACCTGCCGTTTGTCGACAACCGTGTCGACGACGCCAAATTCCTTGGCGCCTTCCGCGGTCAGGAACTTGTCGCGCTCAAGCGCATCCTCGATCGTTTTCAACGCCTGACCGGTGTGCTTCACATAAATCTCGTTCAGCCGTTTTTTCAGCGCCAGAATTTCGGCCGCGTGCAGCATGATGTCGGTCGCCTGCCCCTGAAACCCGCCGGAAGGCTGATGCAGCATGATCCGCGCGTTCGGTAGCGCGAGGCGCATGCCTTTCTGGCCGGCGGCGAGCAACAGCGAGCCCATCGAGGCCGCCTGCCCGACGCACAGCGTGGAAATGGCGGGGCGTACGAACTGCATCGTGTCGTAAATCGCCATGCCGGACGTGACCACGCCGCCGGGGGAATTGATGTACATCGCGATTTCTTTTTTCGGATTTTCCGCTTCCAGGAACAGAAGCTGCGCAACGATCAGCGACGCCATGCCGTCCTCGACGGGGCCGGTCACGAAAATGATTCGTTCCTTCAGAAGGCGGGAGAAAATGTCGTAGGCGCGCTCGCCGCGGTTGGTCTGCTCGACCACCATCGGCACGAGGTTCATGTAGGTTTCGATCGGATCACGCATTCTCTAATTCCTCCGCGCGCGAATACGCAGCGATTCCTTGCAATTTAACATAGCCGGCAGATCGCGATATGGGGCGCGCGATCCGAAAGCGAAAGAGGGTTAGCTCTTCTTCTTTTTGCCGCCCTTCTTCTCGGTCTCGGCGCTCTTGTTAACGTCTGTGTCCTCGTCTTCTTCCTTATAGAGCTCTTCTTTGCTGACCGGCTTTTCGGTCACCTGCGCGAGCTCCAGCAGGAAGTCCACGACCTTGTCTTCGTAGATGGGCGAGCGGAGCTCAGCGAGCGCCACCGGATTCTTGCGATAGTAATCCCAGATTTGCTGCTCCTGACCCGGATAGTTGCGCGCCTGGTCGACAATCGCGCGGTTCATCTCTTCTTCCGAAACCTTAATGCCGTTCTTCTCGCCGATCTCGGCGAGGACGAGCCCGAGCCGCACGCGCCGGTCGGAAATCTCGCGATACTCTTTGCGCGCCTCTTCTTCCGTGGTGCCTTCTTTTTCGAAATTCGTACCGCGTTGCTCCATGTCGCGGTTGACGGCCGCCCAGACGCCCTCGAATTCCTGATCGAGGAGCGTTGGCGGCACCGCGAACTGATGCAGCTTATCGAGCGCGTCGAGGAGCTTCCGCTTCGCCTTCAGGCGCGATGCATAGAGGTTCTCGTAGCCGAAGCGATCGCGCGTGACCTGCTTCAACTTTTCGAGCGATTCCATGCCAAGTGCCTTCGCCCAATCGTCGTCGATCTTTACTTCGCCTGGCGCTTCCACTTTGCTGACCGTGACGGCGAATTCGGCGTCCTTTCCGGCGACTTCGTTCGACGCATAGTCGTCGGGGAATTTCACTTTCACCGTTCCGCTATCGCCCGCGGCGAGGCCGATCAACTGGTCTTCGAATCCCGGGATCAGGCGGTTCGACCCGATCACAACCGGAATGTCCTCGCCCTTGCCGCCTTCGAATTCGGTTCCGCCGATTTTTCCATTGAACGAAATCGTGACGCGATCGTCCTTCGCGGCTTTACCTTCTTTCGTCGCGTAAGGCCGCGTGCCCTCCGCCATCTTGCGGATGGCTTCGTCGACCTGCTCGTCGGTCACCGAGGTGACCGGTTTTTCGATTTTGATTTTGGAGAAATCCGCGAGTTCGATCTTCGGCAGGATTTCCATCGCGACCGTGTAGGTAAGATCGGCCTTGCCTTCGATCACTTCCTTGATCGCTTTTTCGTCCTCGTTCGCGAGCGTGATCTTCGGCTCCATCGCGAGCTTGAGATTGTTGTCGGTGACGATCTTGCTGTTGGCTTCCGAGATCGCCTGCTCGATCACCTCGCCCATGACGGCCTTGCCGTGCATGCGTTTCAGGTGCTGCATCGGGACCTTTCCGGGACGGAAGCCCGGCAGATTCACGCGGTCCTTAATGGAAGCGAGGCGCTCATTCGCCTTCGAGTCGAGTTCGGCCGCAGGCAGAACCACCGCATATTCGCGCTTCAATCCGTCCGAAAGGGTCTCTTTAACTTGCATCGATCTCTTCTTTCCAAATTCATGAATTGGTGCGGGCGGAGGGACTCGAACCCCCACGTCTTGCGACACGGGAACCTAAATCCCGCGCGTCTACCAGTTCCGCCACGCCCGCGAGGATTTTGAGCAGGAAGCTGGGCCGCGAGCGCCGGCGCCGGCCCGGCGGGGATATAGCATGCGAAATTGCACGCGCAAAAATTAATGCGGGCAAAAATTCGCTGGAATGCGCGCCTCAAAACCCCGTTTTTGCTAGGCTTTCCAACGGGGAACCGTTTATCCTTGGAATGCAACGCCAAGGAGAAAGCCGCCGGTTCATGCCGCACCACACCCCGCTCATCGGTACGGTCGTCGCGGGTCTCGTTCTGGCCTTTCTATTTGGCACGGCTGCAAACCGGCTCCGGATTTCGCCCCTCGTCGGGTACCTTCTCGCCGGCATTCTGGTCGGGCCCTATACGCCCGGCTTTGTCGCCGACCAGCCCATCGCGGCTGAGCTGGCCGAACTCGGCGTCATTCTCCTCATGTTCGGCGTCGGGCTGCATTTTTCGTTGAACGATCTCCTTTCAGTCAAAGCCATCGCCATTCCCGGCGCGATTCTGCAGATCGCGCTTTCGACACTGATCGGCATGGGCGTTGCGAAACTGCTCGGCTGGACCGCCGGTACCGGCTTCGTCTTCGGCCTCGCCCTTTCCATTGCGAGTACCGTCGTGCTGACGCGCTCGCTGCAGGAGCGGCGTCTGGTGCAGACCGAGCGCGGAAAAATCGCGATCGGATGGCTCGTCGTTCAGGACCTCATGATGGTGATCGCGCTCGTGCTCATTCCGGCGCTGGCCGAAGTCATGAACGCCAAGGGCAGCGGCATCCCTTACGATTCAGGAGACCTCGCGCGTGTCATCGCGATCACGATGGCGAAAGCCGTCGCCTTCATCGCCCTGATGTTCGTGGTCGGCAAGCGCGTCATTCCCGAAGTGCTGCATTATGTCGTGCACACGGGCTCGCGCGAGCTGTTTCGCCTCGCCGTGCTCGTGATCGCGCTCGGCGTCGCCTATGGCGCGTCGGAATGGTTCGGCATCTCCTTCGCGCTCGGCGCGTTTTTCGCCGGCATGATCTTGAGCGAATCCACACTTAGCCAGCGCGCCGCCGAGGAAACGCTGCCGCTTCGAGACGCCTTCGCGGTGTTGTTCTTCGTTTCGGTCGGCATGCTCTTTAATCCTGCCATCCTCCTGCACAACCCGGTGGGATTGATCGGCACGCTTTTCGTCGTTCTCGTTTTCAACCCGATCGCCGCTTATCTCGTTGTCCGGCTATTCGGCCAGCCGATTGCGACCGCGATCACCATCGGCGCGAGTCTCGCGCAGATCGGCGAGTTCTCTTTCGTGCTCGCCGGCCTTGGCATGGCGCTGAAAATCCTACCGCGGGAAGGGCAGGATCTGATTTTGGCGGCGGCCATCATTTCGATCATGCTGAATCCGTTTTATTTCGCCGCGATCACGTATCTCAAAAAGAAGTTGCAACTCGTCGACGTCCTGCCATCGAAGCCGGCCGTCGAGGAGCCGGAGGAATTGCCAGAAACCAAGCTCACCGATCATGCGGTCATCATCGGCTATGGCCGCGTCGGTACCATTCTCGGCGCGCGTCTGCGCGAGGACGGGCATCCTTATCTCGTGATCGAAGACCGCAAACGGGCGGCTGAAACAATCCGGCAGAGCGGTATCGAAGTCATTCAGGGGAATGCTGCCGACCCGCGCATCATTAAAGCCGCGAACCTGCCGGCGGCGCGCTGGCTCTTCATCGCGATTCCCGATGGCTTCGAGGCAGGTCAGGTCGCGGAACAAGCCCGCAAGCTCAACCCGCAGCTCGACATCATTGCCCGCGCGCACTCCGACGCCGAGGTCGAGCATTTGCAAAAGCACAAGGCGAACTTCGTCATCATGGGGGAGCGCGAGATTGCGGCCGGGATGATCGATCACGCCTTCGGCGACAAATCGCAGGTCTAAGCGAAAAGCCGCTGCAATACGGTCGGTAGTACTTCCGATAAATCTTCCGAGATCATCCCGCGGCCCGCGAGCCGCCCGCATTCGCCGTGCAGCCAGACAGCGGCACAGGCTGCTTCGAAAGCGGGCATGCCTTGCGCCATGAGACCAGCGACAAAACCCGCGAGCACGTCACCAGCGCCCGCTGTCGCGAGCCAGGGCGGCGCGTTCGCAGCGATCGCGGCGCGGCCAGAAGCTGCGACTACCGTATCCGCACCTTTCAGTAGAACGACTTGATGCATGGCTTTCGCTGCCGAGCGTACTTTTTCGATTTTCGATGGCTTCTCAAGGATTTCGGGTTCATTCTGAAATAGCCGCGCAAACTCGCCTTCGTGTGGCGTGAGAACAGCGGCGGGCGCGATCTTCAAGGTCTTTGCGAGGAGCTTCGCGTTTCGCGTGAAGCTTGTGATCGCATCCGCGTCGAGGACGAGCGAGCGTTTCGCCTTCGCGGCAGCAACAACTATTTTCTGCGTCGCGGAGCCAACGCCCTGCCCGGGTCCAAGCAGCACCACGTTCATGCGCTTGTCTTTCAAAAGTCCTGCGAGACCCGCAGCGCCCGCCGCCTGCCGCACCATGACGGCGGTTAGGCTTGCCGCCAGCACCGGAACAGCATCCTTTGGCGCCGCGACCGTTACCAGCCCAGCGCCCGCCCGCAACGCCGCGCGCGCGGCGAGCTTTGTCGCGCCGGTCATGTGCATTGGGCCGCTTGCGACGACCGCATGTCCGCGATTGTATTTATGGCCGTCCAGTTTCGGTTGCGGAAATGACGCGACCCACAAGCCCGGCACGTTCTCAAATGTCTTCGATGCGACCTGCGAGACCGTCGCGCCGGAAATCCCGATATCGACGACGCGCACTTCGCCGGCGTATGTCCTCCCTGGCAGCAGCAAGAGGCCCGGCTTCTTGCGGCAGAAGGTGATCGTCTTGTTCGCCTTCACGGCGACGCCCCGCACTTCACCAGTTGCGCCGTCAATCCCGCTCGGAAGATCGACAGCAAGCACCGGCACGCCCGCGACAGCCGCGCGATTAATCGCCTCCACGGCCTCCGCGGCAGCGCCATCCAGCGGCCGCTTTAATCCCGCGCCGAAAAGCGCATCCACAATCGCGCCAGACCTTTGAATTTCCGCGGCATCGATCGCGCGCACGTCCCCGTGCCACCGCTTCAACGCGTCGGCGGCATCTCCTCTAATTGCAGCGAGATCGCCAAGCAGCATGACGTGAACGACGCAGCCGCGCTCGGCCAAGAGGCGCGCGGCGACGAAACCATCCCCGCCATTGTTGCCCGGCCCGCACACCACCGCGATGGGCGTGCCCGCGGCGTGCCGCGCGAGGATCGTATCGGCGACAGCGCGGCCCGCACGCTCCATCAATGCGATCCCCGGCGTGCCGCCTTCGATCGTCAGCCGATCGGCCTTCGCCATCTCGGAAGGCGTCAGAATTTCATACACTTCACGCTCTCATCGCTTGCATAAAATTTAATCATGATGCTCAATCCGAAGGCAGCCAAATCCCACCAGATCGCTTATTCTCTGCGCAGCGGCCGATAATCGAATGAAAACCAAGCGTTTTTTGGCCACAGCGAAGGCTGGCACGAGAACTGCTACTGCCCCACTGCTTTCTCCGCGCGGGCTGGGCAAAACCACTTCGCGCGACTGAGAGCTTTTGCGGCGGATACAGAACAAAGGGGGCGCCATGAAAAAAATCGAGGCCATCATCAAGCCATTCAAGCTCGATGAAGTGAAAGAGGCGCTGCAGGAAGCCGGGCTGACCGGCATCACCGTCATAGAAGCCAAAGGTTTCGGCCGTCAGAAAGGCCATACCGAACTCTACCGCGGCGCCGAATACGTCGTCGACTTCCTTCCGAAGGTGAAGATCGAAGTGGTTCTCGGCGACGACATGGTCGAAAAAGGCGTCGAAGCGATCCGCCGCTCCGCCCAGACCGGCCGCATCGGCGACGGCAAGATTTTCGTTTCCAACATCGAAGAGGCGATCCGCATCCGCACCGGCGAGTCCGGTACCGACGCAATTTAAATCCGAACTTGGACATTCCCTCGGGCCCGAGGGACAAAACCACCACAGGGGGTAAGTCAAATGAAGACTGCAAAAGACGTCCTCAAGCTCATGAAGGACCAAGACGTCAAATACGTCGATTTCCGTTTCACCGATCCGCGCGGCAAGTGGCAGCACGTCACTTTCGATCATACCATGATCGAGGAAGAGACCTTCGCCGAAGGCGTGATGTTCGACGGCTCCTCGATTGCCGGCTGGAAGGCGATCAACGAGTCCGACATGAACCTCATGCCTGATCCCACCACCGCCTGCGTCGATCCGTTCTTCGCCGAAACGACGCTCTCGATCGTCTGCGACGTGCTCGAACCCACCACCGGCGAGCCCTATAACCGCGATCCGCGCGGCATCGCGAAAAAAGCCGTCGCCCACATGAAGTCGACCGGCGTCGGCGACAATGTCTATTTCGGACCGGAAGCCGAATTCTTCGTGTTCGACGACGTGAAGTTCAAAGCCGATGCCTACAACACCGGCTACAAGGTCGACTCGGTCGAACTCCCGTCCAACATGGACACCGACTATGAGGGTGGCAATCTCGGCCACCGCATCCGCACCAAGGGCGGCTACTTCCCCGTCCCGCCAATGGATTCAGCACAGGACATGCGCTCCGAAATGCTCGGCGCCATGGCCAAGATGGGCGTCGTCGTCGAGAAGCATCACCACGAGGTCGCTTCCGCCCAGCACGAGCTCGGTATGAAGTTCGGCCCGCTCGTGACGATGGCCGACCACTTGCAGGTCTATAAGTATTGCATCCACCAGGTCGCCAACATCTACGGCAAGACCGCGACCTTCATGCCGAAGCCGATCTACGGCGACAACGGCTCGGGCATGCATGTTCACCAGTCGATCTGGAAAGGCTCGACGCCGACTTTCGCCGGCAACAAGTACGCCGACCTCTCGGACACCTGCCTCTCCTACATCGCCGGCATCATCAAGCACGCGAAGTCGTTGAATGCCTTCACCAACCCGAGCACCAACTCCTACAAGCGCCTGGTGCCGGGCTTCGAGGCGCCAGTGCTGCTCGCCTACTCCGCGCGCAACCGCTCGGCTTCCTGCCGCATCCCGTTCACCTCGAACCCGAAGGCGAAGCGCGTCGAAGTCCGCTTCCCGGACCCGATGGCGAACCCGTATCTTGCGTTTTCGGCAATGCTGATGGCGGGCCTCGACGGCATTCAGAACAAGCTCGATCCCGGCTCCGCGATGGACAAGGACTTGTACGATCTGCCGCCGGCCGAGCTGAAGAAGATTCCGACCGTCTGCGGCTCGCTGCGCGAAGCGCTCGGCTCGCTCGAGAAGGACAACGACTATCTCACCAAGGGTGGCGTGTTCGACAAGGACTTCATCGAATCCTACATCGAACTCAAATTCCAGGACGTCATCCGCTTCGAGCACACGCCGCACCCGGTCGAATACGAGATGTATTACTCGTACTAAGTCCGGCTTCGGAATTAACGATAAGGGGCGCTTTCGGGCGCCCCTTTTTCATGGCGGCACGCGGCTTGAAACGTCCTTGCCCTCTTGTTCCGAAACGACACGGGGGCCGCTGTGGCACGTTCGAATGCGCATCAGGATCATTTACCGGCGCTGGATCTCTTGCGCCTGTTCGCAGCCCTTGGCGTCGTCTTGTTTCATTACGCCTATCGCGGCGCCCGCGCCGAGGATTTAACCACGGTATCGCTGCCTTCGCTGGAATGGGCCGCGAAGTACGGCTGGTTCGGGGTGCAGCTCTTCTTCGTGATTTCGGGCTTCGTGATCGCCCGCTCGGCGCTCGGCCGTACCACGATCCAGTTCGGCATCGCGCGGGCGGGCCGCTTGTGGCCCGCCTTCATCGTCTGCACGACGCTAAGCTTTATCGTTACCTGGCTCTTTGGCGCGCCCCGTTTCGAGACATCCGTCCCGCATTGGCTCGCGAATTTAACCATGGTGGCGCCCGCCTTCCGGCAGCCGTTCATGGATGGCGCCTACTGGTCGATCGTCGTCGAGATCACTTTTTACGGCTGGCTCGCGCTCTTCATCGCGCTTGGGCAGTTCCCGAAGCGCATTGACGACCTCGTGCTGGGCTGGCTCGCGATCGCCCTGATCAACGAGGCGCTGATCCACTCTTCGCTGATGCGCCATTTGTTCATTACCGAATATGCCGGCTTTTTCTGCGCAGGCATTCTGCTCGCCGACATTGCGTCCCGCCCCCGCGGCTGGCAAGCGCCGTTCCTGATCGTCGTCTCGACGGTGATCGCCTGCAGCGAGGCGCTGGTCGGCGGCCGCGAAACGGCCGTGCATTATTCGACCGAGATCAAGCCGTCGATCATGATTGGCTTAACGGTGCTCTCGATCGGGCTTGTCGCGATCGCAAGCCGCATCCGCAGCCTGCCGCTGCCGATGGGCCTCGTACTCGCGATCGGCGGGCTCACCTACCCGCTCTATCTCCTGCATCAGCATGTCGGCTACATCGTCTTCAATCGGCTACACGAGCATCTGTCCGCCGGCGTGCTCGTACCCGCGATGACGCTCGTCGTGATTGCAATTTCCTACTTGATCTGGCGCTATGTCGAACCGGTCGGCCGGCGTGTCGTCATGCGCAATCTCTGGGCGATCACGGATCGCGTTTTGCCGCCGCTCGCCAATTTCGCGAGCTGGTATGCGCGCAAGGCGTCGGGCTGGGTATCGGGGCCGGTCAGAATAAAATAAGCAGCGCGCCGAACACGAAAATTCCGGCGAGGAAGCCCGCGGTCTGCTTGAACGCGTGGCCGCGCAGATATTCGCCGATTAGGGCGCTGTGGAATTCTTCCGAAGACTGATGCGGACAGATGAGCGCGCAGCCCGCCCCCTCGGCGGCGGCTTCCAGCCGCGCGAGGCGCTCGTCCATCTCTCGACTCGTCCGCGTCATGATGCGGAGAGTTTAAGGCGGCGATGGTTAATGAATTCCAACTTTCGAGCGCATCCGCTCGTCCGGCATCAGCGACGGAGAGACGAGCACCGGCTCCTGCACCGACGGCGGCCGTGGCATCGGAATGCCGGGCTGCCACGCTTGCGAGCGGTCGCTGTCGGCGATTTCCACGCGATCGCGCCCCCTTGCCTTCGCCGCGTAGAGCGCGTGATCGGCGCGCGCGAGTAGCGCGTCGATTTCCATTTCCGAATCCCGCAGAAGCGCGAGCCCCGCGGAAACCGTCGCACCGACATTGTAGCGTCCCTGACTGAGCTCGGCCGCGAACGAGATGCGGATTTGCTCGGCGAGCGCAAAGCCGGTCGAAAGCTCGCAGCCGCTCAAAATCGCGGCGAATTCCTCGCCGCCGAGCCGTGCGAGATAATCGCCCGGCCGCAAATTGGCCTTGGCCTTTTCGGCGAAAATCTTAAGCACCACGTCGCCCATGCTGTGGCCGTAGCGGTCGTTGATCTTCTTGAAGCGGTCGAGATCGAACAGCATCGCGACCAGAGGGCGCGGGTCCTTCGAGCCTTTTTCCAGCCGCCGAAGGGTCTCGTCGAAGAACGCGCGGCGGTTCGGAATGCCGGTCAAGGGATCGAGCAGCGAAGCGAGCTTCTGCTTCAGCTCGAGCCGTTCCTTCGACATCGCCATCATGATGAAGGCGAAGGCGATGACGTAGAGAAGCGATTCCAGCAAAATGATCGGCAGCCAGCCGCCGCCGAGCGAAAGAAGGTTGCCATCCCCCGCCCCGCCGATCGAAAGCGCCAGCGGAATGCGCAACATGAACAGGCACGCATGCGCGCCGAGCACAATGATCGCCGGCCAGCGCGAGCCCAGAGGCTCGTTCCGCCCGCGCCAGAATTCGAACGCGATCACCATCGTGTAGCCGGAGATGATCAGCGACGAGAGGATAACGCGCGCATCCATCGACGCGACGAAACTCGGGATCTGGCAGGCGCCGACCCACATGAAGGTGCCGATGAACATCGCGACGGGCTTCACGCCGCGGCCGTCGAACAGCCGCGCGCCGCTCCAGGTCAGCCCGCAGGCGACGAACAGCAAAGCGTTGGCAACGTCGATCGAGAGCAAATCCTGCACCGACGAGCCGCGCGAGCCGAGGAGCCAGATCGACATGCCGCCGATGAGATAGGCCGCGCCCCACCAGGCAAGCGCGCGCATGCCGCGGTTTTGCAGCCAGGTGCCGATGAGCAAAACGCCCAGCAGCGCCATCACCATCACGGTTACGGAAAAGAGCGTCCCGACATCCAAATTCATTTGCGCGTCCGTCTTCGGCAGGCGGCGATTAACGATCCCGATCCTGCAATACGGCGCTTAGGAAAGGCTCCGCGCATTGCATACAATTTGAAGGATTGGGGTTCGAGGCAGTTAAGATTCATGCCGCCTCGGTGGAGGCCGGCTTTCGCATAACGAGCGTCAGCACGGGCATTTTCGGCATATCGGGCGCAGCTTTCGGGCTGTCGGCAGCAACCGGCACCGGCACGATCTTCTCGCCCGCAACGACCACGCGGTTTCGCCCGCTGGTCTTGGCCTGATAGAGCGCCTCGTCGGCGCGCGAGAGCAACATGTCGACGGTCATCATGGAATCGGTCGTCACCGCGACGCCCGCCGAGAGCGTGCCCATCACGAGATGGCCGTCGATTTCCTTCGCCGCCTCGACAAAGGCGCGGCGCACGCGGTCGGCGGCGGCGAGCGCTTCGTCAGCGTTCATATTCGGCAGAATGGCCGCGAATTCCTCGCCGCCGAGCCGGCCGATGAGGTCGGTGGAGCGGAGATTGGCGGTCGCCGTGCGCGCGAACACGATGAGCGCGCTGTCGCCGGTGGCATGGCCGAAGCGGTCGTTGATCTTCTTGAAATGATCGAGATCGAACATCAGCGCCGCGACCGGCCGGCCAGGCCGCGCCACGGTGCGGATCAGTTTCGAGCCGGTCGTCACGACGGCGCGCCGGTTGGGGATGCCGGTCAAGGGATCGATCGTCGCCGCGGTTTTATGAATTTTCTCGTTCCGCTCCTTCGCCATGGCGAGCACGATGAAGGCGCTCGCGATGACGTAAAGTAGCGTTTCCAGCGCCAGAATCGCGATCCAGCTTGTGGAGAGCCACTGCAATTCGCGGCCGTCCGGCTGCCACATGGTAAGCGGAATCTGCGCCGGGAAGATAAGCCCGTGCAGCGTGAGCACGATCATCGCCGGCCAGCGGGTGACGAGTTTTTCCGCTCGTCCGCCCCACAGCTCGAAGGCGGTGATCAAGGTGTAGTTCGAGACGATGACGGAGCTTACGATCATGCGCCCAATGGTCGAGGCTTCGAAGCCGGGAATGAGGCAGGCCAACAGCCAGATCAGCGCGCCCGCGAACATCGTGAACGGGCGGATTTCCTTGTCGTCGAAAAGCCGCGCACCGCTCCAGGAAAGCCCGCAGGCGGCGAACAGAAGCGCGCTCGCGATGTCGTTCGAAACCGCCTGATTGATCGGCATTTGGCCGGAGAGCATCGCGATCGAGAGACCCGCGATCAGATACGCTGCGCCCCACCAGGCGAGCGCCTGGATCGACCGGTCCTGCACCCAGACGAGGAGCAGAAGCAGTCCGAGAATCGCCATCACGAAGATGGAGACGATCACGAGGGTCGGGATATCGAGCGGCATTCGGCCTCTTTTTTCGCGATGGCACAGTGAGGCCAGCCCCTTGCGAAATTCCTTACCGGACATTTGCAATGTTAAGCGTCTCGCGGTTCCGCAATGGAAGACTTGAGCAAGGTTTTTGAAGCTTGTCGGAGATCGTTCAAGTTTGAGAAGAAAATTGGGGGAGATTGTTAGGCAGCGGACATGCGCCATCGTTACCGCGCGAGGTTTTTCGCCGGAGCTTCGTCACTCTGCCTGCCCTGAAGTAAAATGAGGGCGGCGCGGGACGCCGGGGATTTGCCGATCCCCACGGTCTCGTGTCGAAAGGAAAGAGAGACACGAGAGTTGTACTCACCACGGGTTTCGGGTCTTCCCCGAACGTCCCGCACACGGTGTTTCTAGGCTTGCTCCATGCGTTCCCCGGTGGTCAGACTTTCTACCCACCGCTCTCGATGCTCAACGAAAGCGAACTGACGTGGTTGCGTCTTTCGCCTTCGTCACCGGCATCCGTGACGGAGAGCCGCTCCGCCGGAACCGCACAGCTTGGGCCGCCGCATCTGCGCTGCGAACGCATTTGCGGCCACCGTTCCCGATCCGCACGTTGCACGCCTGCAGGACGCACCCCTCGTGGATCGAGACGGGCGAATTATCTCATCGCTGGAAGCGCTGGGGATAAGGAATCGCGAAAATTTTTCGCGTTGAAATTGTTCGGGAATTTTAACCGCCCGAACGGACGAAAAGGCTGAAAATGATCATCCTGCGAATGCAACCAAAAGCGCACCCGCGGTGATGAGTGCGACGCCGAGCCAAGCCAGCACACCCAGCTTCTCGCCCAAGAATACGACGCCGAAAATAGCGACCAGTACAACGCTCATCTTATCGATCGGCGCAACTCTAGAAGCCTCACCTAGTTTCAATGCTCTGAAATAGCACGCCCAAGATGCGCCCGTGGCAAGGCCAGACATAATCAAGAACAGATAGCTGGTTATCGAAATCTCAGAAGGCAAACGCCACTCGCCAGCACCAGTCAATATTGCAGCTAATAACCCAAGAATTATCACCGTGCGGATGAACGTCGCTAAATCAGCCGGAATATTCTCTACACCGACTTTTGCAAAAATTGCGGTGAGTGCCGCGAAGATGGCAGAAAGCGCTGCCCAAAACTGCCAAGTGTAGGTGAGCGAATTTTTCATGCTCTGGAACCTTTCATTGCTCAGGTAATTTTCCGCATCAACGCGAGCCCCGCAATCAATCCGCCGACCGAAAACAGCACCGATCCTGCGACATAGAGCGCGGAAAAAGCCCACTGCCCGCGCTCGGAGAGCAGCACCGCGTCGAGCGAGAATGCCGAGAAGGTCGTATAGCCGCCGACGATGCCGGTCATCAGGAAAAGCCGCAGATCCTGCGGCAGTTCCGAACGGAAGGCGAAGTACCCCGCGAACAAGCCCATCACCAGCGAGCCTGAAACATTCTCGAAGAAGGTATGGAACGGAAAGCTCGCGCCGAACCAGCGCACGAACAGGACATTGACCGTGTGACGCAGCACCGTTCCGATGCCGCCGCCGACAAACAGGAGAAAATAAATCACAGCCCCGCGTCCCTCTCATCACTGATGATGGAAACGACGATGTAGCCGCAGAGCATGAGATACAGGACGGCGAAAAAGCTCTGCGGAAACGGCCAGAATTTCGCGCAGAGCGCGGCGATGCCGAGCACGCCGGCAATCCGGACGTCCCATGGGATCCAAATAAACAAGGCGCCCTCCTTTTTCGGTGGGCGCCTTTCGGGGAGACAATCTCCTACCGACGCGTGAGCGCCCGGTAGGAGTCATCAGCCTTGCGGCGGTTATCGGGGGACTCCATCCCCATCGACTGTGGGCAAAAGCTTACGCGACTGGCGAAGCTCGTCAATTGGTTATTGTTTTCCTTTCACCACTTTCACGACGGTATCCGTCAGCTTCTTCAAATCCTCCTCGCCGATGGTGAAGGCGGGCGTCAGATACACGATACTCCCGAATGGCCGGATGAAAACGCCTTCGGCGATGAACGCCTGGCGCAGCGCGTGAATGTCCTTGATCTCGTTGAGTTCGACGACGCCGATCGCGCCGAGGACACGCACGTCCTTCACCCCCGGCAATCCGCGGCAGGCGCCAAGCTCGCGCCGGAGCATGACCGAAATCGCCGCCGCCTGCCGGAGCCGCGGCTCCTGCTCGAAGAGATCGAGCGAAGCATTCGCCGCAGCGCACGCCAGCGCATTTCCCATGAACGTCGGCCCGTGCATCAGCGCCCTTTCCGGATCGTCCGACCAGAACGCGTCGAAGACGTGCTTCCGCGCAACCGTCGCGGCGAGCGGCAGCGTGCCGCCGGTAAGCGCTTTTGAAAGCGTGATGATGTCCGGCACGACGTTCGCGGCCTCGCAGGCGAACATCGCGCCGGTGCGGCCGAAGCCCGTGAAGATTTCGTCGAAGATCAGGAGCGCGCCGCATTTGTCCGCCGCCTTGCGCAAGCGCCGCAGCACGTCGGCGTCATGGAAGACCATCCCGCCCGCGCCTTGTGCCAGCGGCTCGACGATGATGCCGGCGAGCTCGCCCGCGTGGCGCTCGGCGAACTGCTCGAAGAGCGCGCCGCTTTCTTCGGTGCGCGGGAGATCCGCGACGAGCTGCTCCACGAGCAATCCCTGAAACAGCCGGTGCATGCCGGCATCTAAATCGGAAACCGACATCGCGCCCGTCGTGTCGCCGTGATAGGCGCCGCGGAAGGTGACGAACTTCTTGCGCTTGTGCTCGCCCTTGTTGAGCCAGAACTGCACCGCCATCTTGAGCGCGACTTCGACGGCAACGGAGCCGGAGTCGGAAAAGAACACGCGCGTGAGATCCCCCGGCAATAAATCCGCGAGCCGCTTTGCGAGCGTTGCCGCCTGCTCCTGCACGATCCCGCCCATCATCACATGCGGCAGCACGCCGAGTTGCCGCGTCACGGCCCTCGCGATGTGCGGGTGATTGTAGCCGTGGCAGGCGGTCCACCACGAGGCGATGCCGTCGACAAGCTCCCGCCCGTCGGCGAGTACGATCCGCGAACCCCGCGTGCGCGCGGCCGCCAGCGGCTCCGGCGCCGCCTTCATCTGCGTATAAGGCAGCCAGAGATGCGGAAATCCGCGCTCGAACCAATCGGGCTTTGCAGTCATGCTCAAACTCTTTATCAGGTAGCGCCCGCGCATGCACCGCGCGGCAATATGGGTACCATGCGTTCTCTTGACGCCTTCACCTCGGAAAAGCTCGCGAAGCTGGAAGAAGCGAGCCTGCGCCGCCAGCTCATCGACACCTTCCGCGAGGACGGCATCTGGGTGAGCCGCGGCGGCAAGCGCCTCCTCTCCTTTTGCTGCAACGACTATCTGAACCTCAGCCAGCATGACGCGGTGAAGACGGCGGCGATCGAGGCCGTGCGCAAATACGGCGTCGGCTCCGGCGCCTCGCGACTTGTGACCGGCAACCATCCGCTCTTTCAGGAACTGGAGGCAAAGCTCGCGCGCCTCAAGGGCACGGAGGCTGCGATCGTCTTTGGCTCCGGCTATCTCGCGAATACGGGGATCATTCCTGCGCTGATCGGCGCCGACGACCTGATCCTGATGGACGAGCTCAACCACGCCTGCCTGTGGGCCGGCGCGCGCATGAGCCGCGCCAAGGTGTTGACGTTTCCGCATGGCGACGCGGCAGCGGCGCGGAAATTGATGAAAGAGCATCGCGCGAAACATCCGCGCGCGATGATTGCGACCGATGGCGTCTTCTCCATGGACGGCGATATCGCGCCACTACGCGCGCTATCCGATATGGCGAAGGAATATGACGCGTGGCTCCTCGTCGACGACGCCCACGGCCTCGGCGTGGTCGGCGGCGGACGCGGCTCGGCTTTCATCAAAAATCCGCCGGTCGAAATTCCGCTCCAGATGGGCACGCTCTCGAAGGCCATCGGCGGCTATGGCGCGTATCTTTGCGCGTCGAAGTCCGTGATCGAATGGATGCACAACCGCGCGCGCACGTTTGTGTATTCGACGGGTCTGCCGCCCGCTTCCGCCGCCGCGGCGATTGCGGCGCTCGACCTGATCGAGAAGGACAAAGCGATGGTCGCAAAACCCGTGCAGAAGGCGCGCGCTTTCTCGAAGGGCGCGGGCCTGTCTGAGCCCTCGACCAACATCGTTCCGATCATGCTCGGCGAAGAAAAGCGCACGCTGCGCGCTTCCGAAATGCTGACCGAGGAAGGTTTCCTCGGGGTCGCCATCCGCCCGCCGACGGTGCCGAAGGGCACGGCACGCCTCCGCCTCACCTTCACCGCGGGGCACCCGGACGCGGAAGTCGAGCGGCTTGCGCATCTCGTGCGCTCGCGCGTACTCGGTAACTGAGCCGTGCGCGCCTTTTTCGTGACCTCCACCGGGACCGAAATCGGCAAGACTTTCGTCACCGCCGCGATTGCGCGCCATTTCACGGCAAAGGGACACGCGGTGAATATCTTGAAGCCCGTACTCACCGGCTTCGATCCCAGAGATTTTTCCGGCAGCGATCCGGCACTTTTATTGAAGGCGACCGGCAAACAGCCGACGCTCGCCGAGATCGAGCGCGTCTCGCCCTTTCGCTTCAAGGCGCCGCTCGCGCCGAATTTGGCGGCCGAGCGGGAGGGCCGCCGCGTCGATTTCAACGCGGTCGTGAAATGCTGCGAGGACGCCGCCCGCGCGCGTGACGCACTGCTGCTGATCGAAGGGATTGGCGGCTTGATGGTGCCGCTCGATAACGAGCGCACTGTGCTCGATCTCATCGAAGCCCTCGAATTTCCGGTCATCCTCATTACTGGGAGCTATCTCGGCACCATCAGCCACACGCTGACGGCGCTGGAAGTCGCCAAGATAAGAAAGCTCGACGTCGCCGCGATTGTCATCAGCGAGTCTGAGGGCAGCACGGTCTCCCTCGGCGGCACCGCCGCGACGCTGCGGAAATTCACACAGATTCCGATCTATTCGATCCCGCGTAACGATCACGAGGCGACGGTGAAAACCGTCGCGCAGCTCGCGGAGCGGCTTTGCACCTGATCGAGACCATCATCGTTTGGGTGCATGCGCATCCGCATTACGCTTTCGCGGCGATTTTTCTGCTGGCCTTCATCGAGTCGCTCCCCATCGCCGGAAGTTTCGTCCCCGGTGCTTCCGCCATCATCGCGATCGCCGCGATCCTGCCGAAGGACGCGGAAAATCTGCTCCCCGCTTTCACGGCCGCCGCAGCGGGCGCGAGCACCGGCGACGGCTTTTCCTTTTGGCTCGGACATCATTACGAGCGCGCGGCGCTCTCGATCTGGCCGCTGAAGAACTATCCGCAGGTCGTGAAACGCGGCGAGAATTTCATCGAGGAGCATGGCGTCAAAAGCGTCGTACTCGCCCGCTTCACGCCGCCGGTGCGCGCGCTGGTGCCGCTGCTCGCGGGCGTGTTGGAGATGCGGGTGCCGCGCTACGTCCTCGGCAATATCGTCGCCGCTATTTTGTGGGCGATCGCGCATGTTTCGTTCGGGGCGTTCGTCGGCCACTCGGCCTCGTTCATCGAAGGCAAATTCGGCCGCTATGCGCTGATCGCGGCCGCCGTGATCGCAGCGGCGATCTTTGCCGCCTGGCGCGGCAGAAGGCTCGCTCCGCGCAAATAAAAAAGGCGCACCGAAGTGCGCCTTTTGTTTTTGATATCTCTTCCGCTTAGCGCTTCGAGAATTGGAAGCTGCGGCGCGCTTTCTTGCGGCCGTATTTCTTGCGCTCGACGACGCGCGAGTCGCGCGTGAGGAAGCCGGCCTTCTTCAGAACGCCGCGCAGATCCGGCTCGTACTCGGTCAAAGCCTTCGAGAGGCCGTGGCGCAGCGCGCCCGCCTGGCCCGAGAGGCCGCCGCCGGAGACCTTGCAGATGACGTCGAACTGGCCCTGCCGGTTCGCGGTCACGAGCGGCTGCTGGATCATCATGCGCAACACGGGACGCGCGAAATAGACTTCGATCGGCCGCGTGTTGATGACGATCTTGCCGGAGCCCGGCTTCACCCAGACGCGGGCGACCGCGTCCTTGCGCTTGCCGGTCGCATAGGCGCGGCCGTACTGGTCGAGCTTCTGTTCGTATTTGCGCGGTTCGTTCTCGCTGCCGCCCTGCTTGAGCGCCGCGAGGCCTTCGAGCGATTGGACTGTTTCGGCCATCAGGCGACCCTCTTGTTCTTGCGGTTCAGTTTGGCGACGTCGAGCACTTCCGGCTTCTGCGCTTCATGCGGATGCTTGTCGCCCTTGTAGACGCGAAGATTGCCAAGCTGCTTGCGCGCAAGCGGGCCTTCCGCGAGCATGCGCTCGACCGCCTTCTCCACGACGCGCTCCGGAAAGCGGCCTTCGAGGTGGAAGCGCGCGGTGCGCTCCTTCACGCCGCCGGGATAGCCGGTGTGGTGATAGTAGATCTGCTGATCGCGCTTCTTGCCGGTGAAGACGACCTTCTCGCAATTGGTGACGATGACGAAATCGCCGCAATCCATATGCGGGGTGTAGGTCGGTTTGTGCTTGCCCTTGAGCCGCATCGCGACGATCGACGCGAGGCGGCCGACCACGAGGCCGGTGCCGTCGATCAAAATCCATTTCTTCTCGATGTCGGCAGGGGTTGCTGAATAGGTTTTCATGGTTCTGTCCTGGGGGTCGGGCGAAAGCGCCCGCAAAATCCGCGCGTGATGTACGGGACGGAGAGCGCGCGGTCAATGCATGGCGATAAACTAATATCGTTCTATTTCAATAGCTTATAATTTTGGTATTTTAGTACCTCAAGATAAGTCATTCCGGGGCGCGCGAAAGCGCGAACCCGGAATCGAGATCGGCACGCGATTTCGTCTGGATTCCGGATCGGCGCTTTGCACCGTCCGGAATGACGGGAAGTCAGGCTTGCGGCGGAATGGAATAGGTCGCCACCGAATGCGCCACGATCTCTTCCTCGCCCTCCGAGCGGATCGCGATTTCGCCCACCGTCAGGCGCTTCCCAAGCTTCAGGAGCTTGCAGTCGGCCAAGACGTCGCCTGCCTTCGGCTTCTTCAGGAAGTTGATGTTGAGGCTCGTGGTGACCGCGAGCGGCACCCAGCCGATCGAGGCGAGGATCGCGACATACATCGTCGCGTCCGCGAGCGTCATCATCGAGGAGCCCGATACCGTGCCGCCGGGGCGCAACACGCTGTCGCTCGCGCGCATGCGCACCAGCGCCGAGCCCATGCCGACGCGCTCGATCTTGAACAGGCCCTTCGGCCCGAAATCGCCTTGCGGAAAATCGCGCGCAAAATGTGCCTCGATCTCGCTAGCGGTCAGCTTCGGCACTTGCATCCTGCCCCCCAAAGTCGCGGAACGCGGGTGTTTGCCCGGCCGTTATTCCGGATACAATGACCGCAGAGAAACGGAAAGCCTGATGTCGAAGCCAGCACGCAGCCCTGATATGAAGCCGCAAGACGCCGTCCTCCTGCGCGAGGACAAGGACGGCATTGCCACCCTCACCCTCAATCGCCCGGCTGCGCGGAATGCGCTCAACGAAGAGCTGCTGGAGGCGCTGATCGCGGCGCTGCAGACGATCGGCGGCGATCAAAGTGTGCGCGCCGTCATCATCGCCGCGAGCGGGCCGGTCTTCTGCGCCGGCCACGATCTCAAGGAAATGACCGCGCGCCGGAAAGACTCCGACAAGGGCCGCGCTTACTTCAAAGAACTGTTCGATAAATGCGCCGGCATGATGCAGGCGATCGTGCATCTGCCGCAGCCGGTGATTGCGAGCGTACAAGGCGTTGCGACCGCTGCGGGCTGCCAGCTTGTGGCGAGCTGCGATCTCGTCGTGGCTTCCGAGAATGCGGGCTTTGCGACCCCGGGCGTGCAGATCGGGCTGTTCTGTTCATCCCCAATGGTGCCGCTCTCGCGCAAGGTCGCGAGCAATCATGCGTTCGAGATGCTCTCGACCGGCGCGCTCATCCCGGCGCAGCGCGCCTACGAGATGGGTCTCGTCAATCGCGTGGTGCCCGTGGGCGAGGCGCAGCACGGCGCGCTGGAGCTCGCGCAGAAGATCACGTCAAAATCGGCGTACGTGCTGAAAATCGGCAAGGAAGCCTACTATCGCCAGCTCGACATGAATTTGGCCGACGCCTACAAATACGGCGCCGCCGTCATGGCCGAGAACATGATGGCGCGCGACGCCGAGGAAGGGATCGGCGCCTTCATCGAGAAGCGCGATCCGAAATGGGAAGATCGCTGACGCGTTCCCGATGAACCACGACAAATACGACGACAGCTACATCCGCGGAATCCTGAATGGCGTGAAAACCGTTGCGATCGTCGGCGCGAGCGCCAATGAAAGCCGCCCGAGCCTGTTCGTCACGAAATATCTTGCCGAGCGCGGCTATCGCGTTTTCCCGATCAATCCCGGCCGCGGCGGCGCCGACACCGGCGGCCTGAAAACCTACGCGAAGCTAGCGGACGTCCCCGAAAAAATCGACATGGTCGATGTCTTCCGCCGCTCCGAGGATGTGCCGAAGGTGCTGGACGAAGTGCTCGCGCTGAAGGAGCGCCCCGCTGTCCTCTGGATGCAGCAGGGCATCAGGAACGACGAGGCCGCCGCCAGGGCCGAGGCCGCCGGCATGAAAGTCGTCATGAACCGCTGTCCCAAGATCGAATATGGCCGCCTCTCCGGCGAGATCAGTTGGGCGGGCGTTAATTCGCGCGTCATTTCCGCGAAGCGCACCCAGCGCATGGACGGCGGGGTGCAGCGGCTGAAGCTCGGCAAGGAATAAAGAACTCGACCCGCTCGCCGGGTGCTGCCGAAACAAACAATTCCAGAATCGTGACAAACTCCGTCCTATATCGGAGGTCGCACATGGTGTTCTGGGGATACGGTCTGGCACTGGCAGCGGGTATCAGTTTCGTCGTTCAGCAAGCAGTGAATGCAAATTTGAGAGCGGAACTTGCCTCCGCCTGGTGGGCCGGTTTCGTAAGCTATCTTGGGGGAACGATAATCATGCTCGCGGTCGCCCTTTTTCTGCGTGAACCCGGCGGATGGTCGTCCGCCATTGCGCAAGGCCGATGGTTGTCGTGGACCGGAGGTATTTTTGGCGCGATCTATATTACCGTATCAATTTTCCTATTGCCCCGGCTTGGAGCCGCTACGGTCATAGGTTTGATAGTGGCGGGCCAAATGATGGGCTCTCTGGCCTTCGATCACTTTGGCCTGTTTGGTCTCGAAGTCCACGCGGTTAGCCCTATTCGCGCAATCGGTGCTGTATTGCTGGTGGCAGGAGTAGTGCTCGTCAGGTTTTAGTTCTTTCCCAAGCCATTGCGTAGTGATACGGCGGCACCTCCACGACGCGCAGAAATTTCATCCCCGGCGACTTCGCGGATTCGATCGTCTGCTCCGGTGTCATGCGCAATTCGGTGCGCGGCCCACGCGGCAGATCGAGTACCTTCGTTTCCTCGCGCGGGCGCGCATGCCAGTTCACCACCGCGAATTTTCCGCCGGGAACGAGCGCTGCCGCCATCGCGCGAATAAATCGCGGCTTGTCCGGCACGCCGTGATAGACATTGGCGAGAAAAATGAAATCGGCGGGGGACTTTACCATGTTCGGAAGGTCGTAGGCGTCGCCCTCTTTGAAGTCGCAATTTGCAACACCCGCGTCTTGCAAGCGTTTGCGCGCGAGCCCGAGCAGGCGCGCATCGATATCGACGGCCGTCGCATGCCGCGCGGTCTTTGCCATCGGCAGCGTGAACCAGCCATCGCCGCAGCAGAGATCAACGGCGTTCGTCCCCCGCTCCAGTCCAGCCGCGGAAAGCACTCCGGCGGGATCCGGCCACAATGCCTCCCACCAGTTGGCGTCGGGCATCTCGGTGCCCGTAAAAAATCCAGCGAATTCAGCCATTCCCGATTTTAACCCGCGCCCATCAAATCGCTTGACCCTAGCACCGGTTCACTCCACGAAACTTACGGCATTAGGCGGAGGAAATCGGGACATGAGCCAACGCGAGCCGGGGTTTTCGACACTCTCCATCCACGCGGGCGCTCAGCCCGATCCGACGACGGGCGCGCGTGCGACGCCCATTTACCAGACCACGTCCTTCGTGTTCGACGACGTCGACCACGCCGCGTCGTTGTTCGCACTGCAGACCTTCGGCAACATCTATACCCGCATTACCAACCCGACGAACGCCGTGCTCGAAGAGCGCGTGGCGGCGCTCGAAGGCGGTACCGCGGCGCTTGGTGTCGCCTCTGGCCACGCGGCGCAGGTGCTCGTGTTTCAGGCGCTGATGATGCCGGGCGACGAGATCGTCGCTTCGAAACGGCTCTATGGCGGCTCCATCAACCAGCTCAATCATTCTTTCAAAAGCTTCGGCTGGAATGTCGCCTGGGCCGACCCGGACGATCTTGAGAGTTTCGAGCGCGCGGTCACACCGAATACGAAATGCATCTTCGTGGAGTCGATCGCCAATCCCGGCGGCATCGTTACCGATCTCGAAGCGATCGCGAAGATCGCCAAGAAGGCGGGCGTCCCCTTTATCGTCGATAATACCCTCGCCTCGCCCTATCTCTGCAAGCCGTTCCAGCATGGCGCCGACATCGTCGTGCATTCGGCGACGAAATTCCTCGGCGGGCACGGGAATTCCATCGGCGGCGTGATCGTCGACGGCGGCTCTTTCGACTGGACGGCGAGCGGCCGCTACCCGATGCTGTCCGAGCCGCGGCCGGAATATTCCGGCATCCGGCTGCACGAGACATTCGGCAATTTCGCCTTCGCCATCGCCTGCCGCGTTTTGGGCCTGCGCGATCTCGGGCCTGCGCTTTCGCCCTTCAATGCCTTCCTCATCATCACCGGCATCGAGACGCTGCCGCTCCGCATGCAGCGCCATTGCGACAACGCGCTGAAAGTCGCCGAATTCCTGCAAGGCCATCCCGCGGTGGCGTGGGTGAGCTATGCGGGGCTGCCGGGCGACAAATATCATTCGCTCGCGCAGAAATACTACCCGAAGGGCGCCGGGGCCGTGATGACCTTCGGCCTCAAGGGCGGCTACGACGCCGGCATCGCGCTCGTCTCGAACGTGCAGCTCTTCTCGCATCTCGCCAATATTGGCGACACGCGCTCGCTCGTCATCCATCCCGCCTCCACCACGCACCGGCAGCTTTCGGACGAGCAGAAAATCGGCGCGGGCGCGGGACCGGACGTGGTGCGGCTCTCCATCGGCCTCGAAGATGTCGAGGACATCATTGGGGATCTGGAGCGGGCGCTGGGCAGCTAGCGCGAGTAGCTACCCGTCATCCTGAGGAGGCGCGAAGCGCCGTCTCGAAGGATGAACGGCCCGAACAATCTGGATGGATCGCCATCCTAACGATCTCGGGGTTTACCCGAGATCGTGATTTAACGGGCAAGCCGGCTATAGCCGACTTGCTTGGCTCGCTTACGCTCGCACCTCAGGATGACGACTGAGCTTACCTCTGGGAGAGCAACGCCACATGCCGCGTCGCCGCGGCGAGCACGATCACCGCGCCGAGTTGATGCAGAAGCGCGAGCGCAAACGGTGCGACGAATAGCACCGTCGCGATTCCCAGCGCGACCTGCAGCACAACCAATCCGAACAGATGCGAGGCGTGGAAACGCACGGAGCGCGCCGCCCCGCGCGTTTGCCACGCGTGCCACGCCGCCACCACAAAAATCGCGTAAGCCGCCATGCGGTGATCGAACTGGACGGTCATCACGTTCTCGAACAGGTTTTTCCACCATGGGCTTAAGGTGAAAAGCTGCGACAGCGGCGGGATGAAATGCCCGTCCATCAGCGGCCAGGTGTTGAAGGTGAGCCCGGCGTTCGTTTTCGCGACAATCGCGCCGAGAAAAATCTGCGCGAAAACGAGCGCAAGGATCGCACTCGCTGCCGCTCGAACACGCGGCGCAACGTTCTCCTTCACGCGGATTTCAAGGCTTGTCGCCACCGCGACAATCGCCGCGAAGATGAAGCACGCCGTCGTGAGATGAATCGCGAGCCGGTATTGGCTGACATCCGTTCGCACCGAAAGACCCGAGGCGACCATCCACCAGCCGATCGCGCCCTGCAGCCCGCCGAGCAGAAATAGCCCGCCGAGCTTCCAGCCGAGCGCGCGGTCGACGAGTCCTTTCCACGCGAACCACAGAAGCGGAAACAAAAACACAACACCGATAATGCGGCCGAGCGCGCGGTGCGACCACTCCCAGAAATAGATGAATTTGAATTCCGAAAGACTCATCCCGCGATTGATTTCCTGATACTGCGGGATTTTCTTGTAGCCCTCGAACTCGGCCTGCCACGCCGCATCCGAAAGCGGCGGCACGATGCCGGTGACGGGCTTCCATTCGGTGATCGAAAGCCCGGAGCCCGTGAGCCGCGTGGTACCTCCGATCATCACCATGAGCGCGACGAGAACGGCGACGGCGTAAAGCCACAGCCGCACCGGGCGTATGCGGTCATGAGACTTTTCGATGGTTCGGGGTCCGTGCATTTTCTGACCTGGAGGGATATAGAACAGCCGCCTCCCCGGCAAATCGCCGAAAGTATCGAGATATGCACCCGCGCACGCGAAAATTGGTCGGCACCGCCCTCCTTCTCGCCTTTGTGATCTTCTGGGCGCTCTTCTCCATGAGTATCGCGCAAGCGCGGCTCGCCACGCTTTCGGGCTGGGCCGGCGGCGCGCTGGTGATTTTTCTCGGGCTCGTCTGGATTATCCCGGCGGGGCTCATCATCCGCTGGATGGCGCGGCCGCGAAGCTAAGCCGCGTTCACCCGCTGAAAGCGGTTCCACAGCGCGAACGGCGCGCCGGACAACAGCACGTCGACATAGCGCAGGGCCTGGAAGTTTCCGTTGAGCGACACGCGCGGCAGCGCCGTCAAATAATCGCGGTGCTCGGGAAACAGCACGCCCGGCCGCGTCGTCACCGCAGTCTTGAAGCCTGCTTCCCGCGCGAGCTCAAATTCGCGCGCATCCGCCGAGGTCGGATCGCCGACGGGATAGGCGAAATGATCGCAAGGCCGCCCGAGCGAAGCTTCGATCACTTCCCGGCTCCGGCGCATCTCTTCGAGCGCCCGCGCCCGCGACCATTTCTTCAACATGATGTGATGCACGGTATGTGCGCCGATGGTGGCGAGTTTCGAACTCGCCATCTTCTCGATTTCCGGCCAGCCCATGCACAATTCGCGGCAAGGCGCGGCGGGATCGACGCCGTAGCGCTCGCAAAGATCGCGCACGATCGCGCGCATTTCGTTCTCGTCGTTGAGGCCACGCAGCCAGTTGTAAATCTGCGCGAAGGCTTCGCGCTTTTCGCCCGCGCGCTCGCAGTAGAAAAAATGCTCCTTGCCCTCGATCGGGATCACGATGCGGTCGGCTTTCGCGACCGCGCGCTCGAGCGCCACCCACCACAACTCGCCCAGCCGGTCGGGAAAGCTCGTCGCGACATATTGCGCGAACGGCACTTCGTGCTTTTCCAAAATCGGCAGCGCGAATTCGAGATTGTCGCGATAGCCATCGTCGAAGGTCAAGGCTGCGAAGCGGCGCGAAAAATCCTGCGCCGTCATGCGGCGATGGAGCTCGTTCATGCTGACGAGATCGATCCCGCGTTTCCGCAGGCGCTCGATGGTCTTGTCGAGAAATTCGGGGGTGACTTCGAGGAGACGGTTCGGCTGGAAGCGGCTTTTCTTCGCGGGCCGCACGTGGTGAAGCGTGAAAATGAGCCCGACGCCGCCCGTCAGCGGCGCAAGTGCGCGATGCGCCCCGCTGAAATAAAGCGTCTCCAGCCCCGTCCGGAGGACGGCATTTCGTAAATTCAGCATGGCTAAACCCGGTCGCTGCGTTATGCCACAGCTCTAGGCTCTTTCTGCCATCCGAATCCTATCTTTTCGTTTCTTCCGGGCGGGGCCTGTTTTGGCTAAGCCGCGAGCCCCGGAGGGTTGCTGTGCAGCCGGTAGAGCTCCCAGGCCGAAAGTACCGCAACCACGAGCCCCACCACGAAGTGGATCTGCGTCGCTGTCGTGCTGACCGCCGTAAAGGCGAGCCACCACGGCGCGGACAATACGCCAAGCCCGAAGATGAGGCTTGCCCACTCCTCCCACTCCGCGAAGTTATAGAGCGCGAGAAGCGCAGCGATCGCGATCAGGACGCCGCCGATCCAGGCCGAGCGGGCGATGGTGCCGCTCGCGAATCCGATCATCCACGGGCTCACGAACAGCGCGATACCCAGGATCAGGTTGATCACGTCGACATACGAGTCTTTTCTCCAGTGGAACATGTTGGCCTCCTTTCGAGGAAGACACACCAACGTCAACAGCGATTTCAGCATTCCGGTTCCATCGCAAGATTCTTGCCCCGCCGGAACCATTGCGAAACGAAATGAATCTTGTTGCGTTTTTCGGAACGACCCTCGGATGCAGACCGTTGCCCTGTATCAACTGCAATTCCGAAGAAAAGGAGGGTCGACATGAAATATAGATTGCTTGCATCGGCGGCGGCGCTTGCCCTCGCCGTTTCGATCTACCCCGCCTCCGCGCAGCAGATTCCCGCGCAAGGCGGCGGAATGAATCGTCCGAACACCGGACCTTCGCAACACCACGAACAGGACCAGGGAATCAAGACGGGGCAGACCGACACCGGTTCGAGTGGCGCCGCGCAGACGCAAAGCTCGCAGAACGCGCAAGGAACCGGCACCGCCGACAAGAGCGGAAACAACGAGCCGAAGAAGGTGACGCAACCGCCTCGCAGGGTGGACATCCCAAGCCAGGATCAGAAGAAATCTGCGGCCGACCGCGATCAAGATCGTAACCAGAAGGCATCGGACCGCGATAACGACCGCGACAAAAATACGCGCTCGACCGAGCGTGAAGGTGACCATGACCGGAACACCGCTCGCTCCACGGACCGCGACCGCGATACTCGGTCGACGGACCGCGGCCGCGACACGAAGTCCTCGGACCGTGACCGCGACAGCAAATCCGCGGATCGTGACCGCGACCGCAACACCGCAGATAACAGAAGCTCCGGCACGAGCGTATCCCTGAACACCGAGCAGAAGACCAAGATCAGCGCCTCGATCAAAAGCGCGCATGTCGAGCCGCTGAAGAAGGTGAACTTCTCCGTCCGCGTGGGCGCCGAAATTCCGGCGTATGTCCACTTTCACGCGCTGCCGGCGGAGATCGCCGCCATCGTTCCGGAGTACCGCGACTACAATTACGTTCTGGTGCAAGACCGGATCGCGATCGTTGAGCCGCGCACGCGGAAGATCGTGACGATCATCGATCAGCCGCGGCAGGCCTCGCGCGGCGAAAAGACCCGCACGCATCTCAGCAGCCGCGAGCGCAGCGTGATTAAGAACCGCACGGCCTCCACGCGGCACCGTCCGCAGGTCCGCGAGCATTACACCGAACGGTATGTGATCGGCGAGCGCGTCCCCGACGATGTCGAGTTCTACGAAATGCCGGAGCGCGTTTACATCGAAGAGCCGTCCGTCCGGCGCTACCGCTATATTCCGCGAGACCGCGGGGTGGTGGTCGTCGAGCCGCGCGATCGGCGCGTCATCGATGTGATCGACTGATGCAGTCTTTCCCCAACAAGAAGGCCCGGGAGCGTTTCCCGGGCCTTTTTCGTACCCCTATGGCCGATCCCTCGGGCCGCAACGAAATCTTGAGATTTACAAGTTAACGAAATCTTCCGGGATTCGGGGAGGAATAGCGGGATGGTGGCGCAGACCATGGCCTATGCGAGGGAGCGAACGGCGGAAGCGGCGATCCTGACCGCGCCTTCCATGCCGCGTGCTTTGACCGCCTGCGGCGTTCACCGGCTCGAACTCTTCAAGGATTTTGCCGCCGCCGAGCCGCATTGGCGTGCCCTCGAAGCGAGCGGCGTGCTCACGCCTTATCAGCGCTTCGACTGGATGAAGGCCTGGCAAGATCACCTTGGGGCGGCAGAGCATGTCGTGCCCCTTCTCCTCACCGGCTTCGACCGGGCTGGCCAGCCGATTTTCCTGCTGCCGCTTGGCTACAGCACGATCGATCGCTGCAAGATCGTCCGCTTTCTCGGCGGCAAGCATTCCAATTACAATTTCGGCCCGTGGCGGCGCGACTTTTCCTGCGACGCGGCGGGCCTGCGCGCCGCGATCGACTGGCTGCACCACGTACAGCCCGAGCTCGACGGCGTCGAATTGCTCGCCCAGCCCGAAAGCTGGAACGGGATGCAGAACCCGTTTCTCGCCTTGCCGCACCAGCAATCGCCAAGCGACGGTTTCTGGCTGTCGCTGGCGGGCGACGCGAAGGACGTCACAGCCCGTGTCTTCACGTCGAGCCGCAAGAAACGGTTGCGCTATCGCGAGCGCAAGCTGCAGGAATTTTGCGGCTATCGGCACATCCGCGCGACCACCGAAGGCCAGGTCGATCGTTACCTCAACGCTTTCTTCGTGCAGAAGGCCGCGCGCCTCACGAGCCAGGGCATCGAAAACGCTTTCGCGGCGCCGGGTGCGGCCGATTTCGTGCGGGCGCTATGCACGGAAGGACTCGCCGAGGGCCATCCCATCGTTGAAATCCACGCGCTCGATTGCGACGACGAGGTCATGGCGATCTTCGCCTGCCTCAACGACCGCGCGCGTTACGCCTCCATGTTCAACTCTTTCACACTCGGGGAGGCCGCGCGCTTCAGCCCCGGCGTCGTGCTCATCAGCTACATTCTGAAGGACTGCATCGAGCGCGGCATTCAATCCTTCGACCTCGGCGCCGGCGAAGCCGAATACAAAACCTATTTCTGCGACCGGCGCGAAACGTTGTTCGACAGCTATTTCGGCCTCTCGGCGCGCGGGCAAGCCTATGTCGCGACGCTTTCCGCGAAGGCCACGCTGAAGCGCTGGATCAAGCGCTCACCCGCGATGATGAAGCTTTTCGCGGCGGCGCGGCGGCTGCGCGCCGACAAGCAGGATTCAGGCGGCGAAGCGGCCTGAGAATCCGCCCGGCGTTTCCGTTCCTGCGGAAATCACCACGACATTGGCGAACTGCTCGTCCTTGAGGACGAGCGCCTGGCGCTCGCCCGCTTCCTCGTCGCCTTCCGCCGCGATCACGGCGGTCGCACGGGCGAATTTTGCGAGCCGCGGCGCGCCGCGTACGCCCACAAGCGCGGGCGCGGCGACAATCACGTATTCATAAGTCTGCGCGAGCGCGCCGAGGACGATCGAAAGGCGGTCGGCCGACAAGAGCTGCGCGCTGTCCCCGACGCCATAGCCGTGCGGGATGACGTGCAAGGGCGACGAGGATTCGCGCTGGATCACTTCCGAGAAACCTGCCGCCTTCGCGAGCAAGTCCGAAAGACCCAAGGCACGCGGATGGGGAACTAGAGCCGCGCTCGGCGAGCTTTCGGGATCGATGTCGAGGAGGAGCACCCGCGCCCCGGTCGCGGCCAAATCGCGCGCGAGATGCACGGCAATGCGGCTCGACATGACTTCTTTCGTCGCCCGTGTCACGACGAAAATGCCGGGACCAAGATTGCGCATATAGGCGAGAAGCTCCGCAAGCCGATATTGCGCGGATTTCGTATTGGCCGCGAGATTGACCGGCACATGCACGGTTTCGGGCTCTGGCGCGGGCTCGGGCATCGCGCGGGGCTGCGTCCCGCCGACACGTTCGGCGCGATAAACCTCGCCGCCGAGTAATTCGCCCATCACCAGGAACACCGCCATCAGCATCGCGACGCCAAAGCTCGCCACCGCGACGATCGGCAATTTCTTCGGGAAATAGGCGGTCGTGTTCGGAACCGCTTTCGAGATCACGCGCGCGTCCGCCGAAACCGCGTTCGGCGTGTCGCGGGCGGTCGCATCGCGATAGCGCGCGAGATACGTCTCCAGAAGATCGCGCTGCGCTTTCGCCTCGCGCTCGAGCGCGCGAAGCTGCACGTCCTCGCCGCCGAGCTTCGCCTGCTGGTTTTTCATCTGGTCGAGGCTTGCGAGCATGTTGTCAAGCTTGGCGCTCGCGACCTGGGTGTCGTTTTCCAGCGCGCGCGCGAGCTTGTCGGCTTCGGTGCGAATTTGCTGATCGAGGCTCGCGATCTGCGCGTTCAATTCCTTGATGCGCGGATGGAGCGGCAGGAGCGTCGAGGATTGCTCCGCGAGCTGCGCCCGAAGCGCCGCGCGCTGCTCGGAGAGCCGCCGCATCAGATCCGAATTCAGGATTTCGCTCACCTCAAGCGGCCGGCCGCTTTTCAGCATTTCGCGAATGAGGCGCGCCCTCGCCTCGAAATCCGATTTCTGCGCCCGCGCCGCGACGATCTGCGTATTTAATTCGCCGAGCGTTTGCGTGCCGAGTTGGTTGTTGTTGTTACCGACATAGAGATTTGATTTTGCGCGGAACTGCTCGACCTTCGCCTCCGCGTCCGCGACGCGCCCGCGCAGGGATTCGATCTCAGAGAGCAGCCACTGGCTCGTCTGCTTCATCGCCGCGGCCTTGTTCGCGCGCTGGAGGATCAGATACTCGTCCGCCATCGCATTCGCGACCTTGGCGGCAAGCTCCGGGTTCTCGGACTGGAAGTCGATTACGATCACGCGCGACTTTTCGACCGCGAAAACCGAAAGCCGTTCGGTGAAGCGCTCCAGCACCCGCTCCTCGACATTCACCTTCGACAAATCCTTGCCCATGCCGGCGAGCGAAAGCACGGCATTGAGAACGATCTTCGCAGTCGATTCGGAATTGAATTCCTTCATCTCGTTCAGCTTCAGCGCATAGACGACCTTGCGCACGAGATCGCGCGACTGCACGAGCTGCACCTGGCTCTGCACCGCTTCTGCATCGACGAGCGCGGCGTTGCGCTCGCCATTCTTGTCGGCTTCGGGACGGTTGTAGGCGGTTTCCTGATTCTCGATCAGGATGCGCGCTTCCGAGCGGTAGCGCGGCGTGAGCATGTTGACGGCGACGAAAGCGAGAATCGCGGCGGCGATCGTTGGCAGGATGATCCAGCGCTTCTTGCGCCAGAGCGCGAGGCCAAGCGCGCGGAGATCGAGCTCGCCATCCGCAGCTTCAATCGGGGCGGCATTTGCGATGGGCGCCCTGGCGCGACGCATGCGGATACTCCTCACTCGCTCACTTACGAAATTACGGGCCATAAGAAATCATTAGGGTTGCCATTGGGTTAACCGGGATTTCCTGCCCCTGGTGGCTTGAGGGTTCATTAACCATACGAGCGCTAAAGATTAACGAACGATTCACGCTGCCGGCCGGTCATGCTCGTTCGTATTGCATTGTTGCTCGCGATCTCGCCGCTGCTCAGCGCCTGCGCGGGCAGCATCGCGGCCGAGCGGGTCGATCCCGCCTTTGAAGCGCCCTACACGCTCGACGCCGGCGACCGCCTGCGCGTCGTCGTCTTCGGCCAGGACGGTCTCTCCAACACTTACGCCGTCGATGGTTCCGGCCGCATCACCATGCCGCTGATTGGCCCGGTCGAGGCGCGCGGAAGGACGACGAGCGAGCTCGCGGGCGCGATCAGCACCAAGCTGCGCGCGGGCTATATTCGCGAGCCGCATGTGGCGGTCGAAGTCGAAAATTTCCGGCCGTTTTTCATCCTCGGCGAAGTCACGAATGCGGGCCAATACGCCTATGTGAACGGGCTCACGGTGCAGTCGGCGGTCGCCATCGCGGGTGGGTTCAGTCCGCGCGCCTTGAAAACGAACGCGCATGTCTCGCGCATCGTCGATGGCCGCACGGTGACGGCAACCGTGCCTCTCTCCTATCCGCTCCGGCCCGGCGACACCGTCACCATCGACGAGCGATGGTTCTAGAAAATCCCTTGCGGATTTTGCATGTGCTGCGCGCGCCCGTCGGCGGGCTGTTTCGTCACGTCCGCGATCTCGCGACGGCGCAAGCCGCGCGCGGGCATCTCGTCGGCGTCATGGCCGACTCCCTGCACGCGAGCCCGCAAGCGGAGGCGACCTTTCAGGAACTCGCCAAGGTGTGCAAACTCGGCGTCTTTCGCGTGCCGATGAGCCGCCAGCTCGGCCTCAAGGATCGCAAAGCCGTGCGTCACGTCACCATGCGCGCGGAAGAATGCAAGGCGGAAATCCTGCACGGCCACGGCGCGAAAGGCGGCGCCTACGTGCGGCTTGCGCGCACGCAGGCGCTCCGCGTCTACACGCCGCATGGCGGCAGTCTGCACTATCGGCGGCTCTCGACCTTGGGGATTTTGTATCTGCGGCTCGAGCGGATGCTGGCGAAGCGAACAGATCTTTTTCTGTTCGAGAGCGAATTCAGCCTGAACACTTTTCGTAAGAAAATCGGCGAGCCGCGCGCGCTCGCCCGCGTGGTCTATAATGGTGTAACGTCCGACGAATTAAAGCCGGTCAAGCCGGCGAAGGACGCTGCCGACGTCGTCTTCGTCGGCGAGCTGCGCGCACTGAAAGGCGTCGGCGATCTGATCGAGGCGCTCGCCCGCGCTCCGCGAAGCGCCGTCCTGTTCGGCAGCGGTCCCGACGCGGAAAAATTTCGCGCCGAGGTCGCAAAGCGCGGGCTCGCATCGCAAATTGAATTCGGCGGGCCGCTCCCCGCCCGCGAAGCGTTCAAACGCGGGCGTGTTCTCGTCGTGCCGAGCCGGGCGGAATCCTTCCCCTATATCGTGCTGGAAGCCGCCGCCGCGGGCGTGCCGATGGTCGCAACCAATGTGGGCGGCATCCCCGAAATCTACGGGCCGGACGCCGATAAATTAATCCCGCCGAGGTCCCCGGCAACGCTCTCCGACGTGCTTGGCTTCACCCTCAAGAAGCCCCCGGAAGCGCTCACCACCCGGCTGCGCGATCGCGTCGCATCCTCGTTTACCGTATCCAGCATGACCGAGGGCGTTCTCAAGGCCTATCGGGACGCATTAGCGGCCCGCGCCGGCCGCAATCGTTAAAACTTTCATTAAACCTTCCGACAGAAAATCTCCCTAACTTTGGCGCAACCCGTCGAAGCCGGTTTCGCGCGGGCGTATATGCGCGTGAGAGGCGGCCGAAAGCCACATGATAAAACGCAGTTTCGAGGGAGCGATCTGGGCCGACAAGGCGCGCGCCGGCGCAGCCGTGGCGGCGCCGCGCGCAAAGCAGGCCGAGCCGCGCGAACTGAGTTCGCTCGCGCGCATGATCGCGGCCGAGCCCGTGCCGCGCGCAATCTCGCCGATCGTGCTCGCGGGCCTCATCCGGCTCTACGAATTCGTCGCGATCGTCGCGACGGGCCTAGCCATTCATCGCGGTTATGTCGACCTGCAGGCGCACGAGCCGCTGTCCTGGCGCTATTTCCTCGCGATTAACGGCATGGCGTTCGCGACCATCGTCGCGTTTCAGATGAGCGGCCTTTATACGATCGGTCTTCTGCGCACGCGCATCGAGCAGCTCGGCAGGAGCGGCGCGATCTGGACGCTGATGTTCCTGATCGCGGCCGTCGTCGCCTTCTTCGTTCGTCCCGAGGGCGACTTCTCCCGCGTCTGGGCCGCGGCCTGGTTCGTGACGGTGCTGTTCCTGCTTTATGCCGGGCGCCTCGCCATCTGCTCGCTCGTTCGCCGCTGGACGCGGCAAGGCCGCCTTGTCCGCCGCACGATCATTGTCGGCGGCGGCGCCGCCGGTGAAAACCTCATTCATGCGCTCGAAGCGCAGGACGATTCCGATCTCGACATCCGCGGCGTGTTCGATGACCGCGGCGAGGAGCGCTCGCCTTCCAACGTCGCGGGCCTCCCAAAGCTCGGCACGGTCGACGATCTTGTCGAATTCGCCCGCCGGACAAGGATCGATCTCTTGCTTGTTTCGCTTCCCATCACCGCCGAAGAGCGCGTGCTGCAAATGGTGCGGAAATTGTGGGTGCTGCCGGTCGATTTGCGGCTCGCCGCGCACACCAGCAAGCTTCGCTTCCGTCCCCGCGCCTATTCTTATATCGGCAACGTCCCGACCCTCGACGTCCTCGACCGGCCGCTGCGCGACTGGAATTTCGTCGCGAAATGGCTGTTCGACCACATCGTCGGCGGAATTCTCCTTCTTCTTGCGCTTCCGGTGCTGGCGATCTGCGCCATCGCCATTAAACTCGACAGCAAGGGCCCCGTTTTCTTCAAGCAGAAGCGCTACGGCTTCAATAACGAGCTGATCGAGGTCTACAAGCTGCGCTCGATGTATGTCGAGCAAGCCGACGAAAAGGCGGCAAAGCTCGTTACCAAGAACGACCCGCGCGTCACCCGCGTCGGGCGCTTCTTGCGCAAGACCAGCCTCGACGAGCTCCCGCAGCTCATCAATGTCGCGATCAAAGGCAATCTCTCGCTCGTCGGCCCGCGCCCGCATGCCCTGCATGCGAAAGCCGCCAATCAGCTCTACGACGAAGTGGTCGATGGCTATTTCGCCCGCCACCGCGTGAAGCCGGGGATCACCGGCTGGGCGCAGATCAACGGCTGGCGCGGCGAAACCGATACCAGCGAGAAAATCCAGCGCCGCGTCGAGCACGATCTCTACTACATCGAGAACTGGTCGGTGTTGTTCGATCTCTACATTCTCGCCCGCACGCCCTTCGCGCTGCTCCACACCGAGAACGCGTATTGAGCGCCTCAGCCGAATTCGTCCCGGCGAGGCCCGCGGGCTATTCCAGGCTCGCGACGCGCTTTCTGCATCTTTCGCTGTTCGTGACGATCTTCGCGAGCCCTTACGTGATGATCGAGCCCGCGCCCTATGAGGGGCTCGTGGCGGTGCTCGGTTTGGCTTGCGTCTTCGCCGGCGTCACCATCGACCGGAAGATTCTGCTGCCGTTCCTGCTGCTCATCCTATGGAATACCGGCGGACTGATCGCGCTGATCCCTGTCGTGAACGACAGCGACGCCGTCACCTTCGTCATCATCTCGATCTATATGGGTCTCACCTCGATGCTGTTCGCGTGCCTGTTCGCGCACGACACGGTGCGGCGGGTCGAGATCATGCGGAACGCCTATATCGTCACCGCCGTGATCGCCTCGATCATCGGCATCATCGGCTATTTCGATCTCTTCCCGGGCGCGTGGGACAGCTTCACCCGCTATAACCGCCTGAAATCCACGTTCAAGGACCCCAATGTTTTCGGGCCCTTCGCGATCCTGCCGCTGATGTTCATCATCTCCGGCGCGCTCCTGAACGGCCTGAAGATCCGCCACATCATTTCCGGCTCCGTCATCCTCGTTGCCGTGCTGCTCTCGTTTTCGCGCGCCGCCTGGGCGCATTTCATCTTCTCGTCAATGTTGATGGTCGGGCTGATGTTCGTTGCGACACCCAGCGCGCGCTTTCGCGCTCGCATCGCGGCGGCGACGGTTATTTCCATTGCCGGCATCGCCGTCCTGCTCGTCGGCATGTTCTCGATCGGCCATATCGAAAAGGTTTTCAAGGAGCGCGCGAGCCTCACGCAGGATTACGACGTCGGCGAAGGCGGCCGCTTCACGCGCCAGCTCGAGAGCATTCCGCTATTGCTGCAAGACCCCAACGGCTTCGGACCATACCAGTTCTACAAGCACTACGGCCAGGACCCGCACGACGTTTATATCAATGCCTTCGCGTCCTATGGCTGGCTCGGCGGGATTTCCTATATCGCGCTCGTGCTGATCACGTTCTGGATCGGCTATGCGACAGTGCTGAAACGAACGCCCTGGCAGCAGTACCAGATCGCGGCGCTCGCGACCTATACGGGCGTTGCGTTCGAGGGCTTCGTGATCGATACCGACCACTGGCGGAGCTATTACCTGGCGCTCGGCCTTGTCTGGGGGCTCGCGATCGCGACGATGAATTACGAGCGCAGGAACCGCGCGGAAAACTACTTGCGCGCGGCGATATAGGCGTAGCTCGCGAAGAAACGCCAGTCACGGGCGCGGGCGAGTTTCGTGAAGCGCGCGTGGATGTCGCGCACGATCGGAAACGGCCGGTAGTATTCGTGGCCGTAGAACGGAATCACCATCACGTCGCGATAGCCGATCGCCTTCAGCATCGGCGCGAGTTTCTTCTCGCTCGCGAAGGTCCAACTATAGCGCGCGGGAAACACCGGATCTCCTTCGTCGGTGCGGTTCTTGTAGAGCATCCGCACGATGTTCGCCGCGAGCTTGTCCGGCATCAGCCAATTCACGACGAAGGGAAAGGCATAGAGCGTCGGGACAAACGCGAGCCCGACGCCCCCCGGCGACAGGACGCGATAGAGATTGCTCCAGGCCTGCTTTCCGTCGGCGACATGCTCGAACACCATGCGCGAGAATGCGAGATCGTAGCCGGCGCGGCCGAGTTCAGCCACGCTCAAGTCGCCGGCGATATCGAAGCAGGCCGTGCGATAGCCTTTCGGCAGCTCCGCAAGCTCCGCCTCGGAAATGTCGTTGACCGTGAGCTCCGCGCCCATATGCGCGAGCGCCTCACGCCCGAACAAGGGATCGCGCCCGCCGCCGATTTCGATGAGTTTCTTCGCGCCGAAGGTCTCGGTGAGATGGCGCACGACGCGCTCGTAATTCTCCCACGCCCAGGCTTCCGAGTGCTCGACACCGAGCGGCGCGAAAGCGTCCGCGAGGGTCTCGGCATGGGGTCTAATGGCGGGTCTTTGCTCGGCGATAACGTTCATGACGCGAACCTAACCGGGCAAAGATTAAGGACCTGCAAAAGCCTGAAATTATGCCGGATTTCGTCTTTTCGCGCGTTGCATGGCCGTATTCCGGCACCTATAGTCGCGCCCATTCGGAGCGTGGCGCAGCCCGGTTAGCGCACTAGTCTGGGGGACTAGGGGTCGCGAGTTCAAATCTCGCCGCTCCGACCATATACATTGAAGTATTCGACAAATGTAGGAAGCGATTGCATACGTCCAAATTCTTCTCCTGCCGATTCCGGACGCCTGCCGCCGGCGGCGACAATTGGCGCCGCGGCGCGGCATGGACAATTTTCGATGAAGCGCTAGATATTTCGCGCGAGACCCACATGCAGTTTCATCCCCTTATGATGCGACCAGTTTGAGCGAAACGCGCGGACCACGCCATGTGGCCATTTTCCATCAACGCGATTGCGGTCGTCGGAAACGGTCCGGTCGAACATAAGCTTCGGCGGCGGATCAATCGGCACAGATTCGTGGTGCGGTTCAATTCCTGCAAAAATTTTGGCGACAGCGGCACCAAGACGGACGCGCTGGTGATGGTGCCGACCGGCCCCACGGGCGAACTGAATGTGGCCGCGGTTAATCGGGACTCGATCGAACACGCGCGGGCTTTTTGGTTCACAAAATCGCGCGATCTCATCGAGGCGGAAAAATCCAAACCTTCAGCGGGCGAGGCCGGCGCGTCGATATGGGACGATTGGTCTGAGATCATCATCGAGCGGCAGGTGCGTGGCCGGCCATATCTCTTCTTTCCCGCCGAACTCTATTGGGAGGCGAAGCGGAGACTGACCGATCTAGGCGCAACCGAGCCGTTCGAGCCTAGCAGCGGCGTCTTGGCGCTTCTCTACCTGCGGAAGAAATTCCCGGGCGAAGGGATTTCCCTCTTTGGCTTCACACACGAAGGTTGGCGCGGGCATGCGTGGGAAGCGGAAAGGCTTCTGTGCGCCGAGACGATGAACATGGGGCGAAGTATATCGCGCTGATTTAGATTCCGCCTTCACGACCCATGCGAACCCGTCCTCGCTTTCGCCATTCGGCGTGGTATCGGGCGTCGCCACGGCGCCCTAACCTTTCCCCCGTTACCGCCGCAGCTTATCGAGGGTAATCGGCAAATCCCGCACCCGCACGCCGGTGGCGTGATAGACGGCGTTGGCGATCGCCGCCGCAACGCCCACGATCCCGATCTCGCCGACGCCCTTCATGCCGAGCCGGTTGATATGTTCGTCTGGTTCTTCGACGAAGATCACTTTGATGTCGTGGATGTCGGCGTTCACCGGCACATGATATTCGGCGATGTTCGCGTTCATGATGCGCCCGAACTTGTGGTCGTAAGCCGTCTCCTCGTGCAGCGCCATGCCGACGCCCCATACGACGCCGCCCATGATCTGGCTGCCCGCGGTTTTGGGATTGAGAATGCGGCCCGCCGCGACCGCGTTCACGACCCGCGTCACGCGGATAATGCCGAGTTCCTCGTCCACTTTCACCTCGGCGAAGACCGCCGAATGGGTGTTGTGGACGTAGCCTTTCACGTCATCGAACTTGTGCGCCTTCGTCTTTTCGATGCGGTCGATGCCGCCTTCGCGCATCGCATCGGCAATCGAAATGGCCCGGCCCGCATCCTTTTTATCGACAAGCCTTCCGTTCGAGAGCTGAACATCCCCGGGCTTCGCGCCGGCAAGCGGCGAGCTCTTCGCTTTCTGCGCCGAGCCCAGAAGCTCCGCTCGAACTTCTTCCGCGACGGCGATAATCGCATGCGATACGGAGGCCGCGATCCACGATCCGCCCTCGACCGGACAATTCGGCAGCGTCGAGTCGCCAAGCTTGATGCTGATATTTTCGACCGGAAGGCCAAGCGCATCGGCCGCGACCTGCGCCATGATCGTGTAGGTGCCGGTGCCGATATCGGACGTCGCGCAGGACACTTCGGCGTGACCGTTGGCGCCAAGGACGATCCGCGCGGCGGCGGGCATCTGCAATGCTTCCCAAACGCCGGTCGCCATGCCCGAGCCGACGAGCTCGGAGCCGTCGCGCATCGAGCGCGGCTCGGGGTTGCGCTTCTCCCAGCCGAAGGCCTTTGCGCCCTGCTCGTAACATCCGCGCAGATTCTTGCTGGTGTATGGAAGATTTTCGTTCTGATCCTTGTCGGAATAGCAGCGAAGCCGCAATTCGACGGGATCGATTTTCAGCGCGACCGCGAGCTCGTCCATGGCGCTCTCTAACGCATAGACGCCGGTCGCCGCCCCCGGCGCACGCATGTCCGACGAAGTCGGGACATCGAGCCCCACGAGCTTGTGCGCGAATTTGGCGTTCGGACTCTTGTAGAGAAGGTCGCCCCATCCGATGTCGTTTCGCGAGAATTGTTCGAATGTCGACGTGACCGCAATCGCCTCGTGCGTGATCGCATCGAGCGCGCCGTCCCGTTTCGCGCCGAGCTGTAGCCGCTCGAGCGACGCCGGGCGGAAGCCCAGCCCATACATCTGCTGGCGCGTCAGCACGAGCCGCACCGGGCGCTTGAGCGCAAGCGCGCCCATGACGGCGAGCGCGACTTGATACTGCGGACGCAATCCTGAACCGAAGCCGCCGCCCATGAATTGCGACATGACGCGGATCTCGTCCGGCTTCTTGCCGAAAACGCTGCAGAGATAGCGCTGCACGTTCTGCACACCCTGGGTCTTGTCGTAGACGGTGAGCTTGCCGTCCTTCTCCGGGATCACGGTCGAAGCGAAGAGCTCCATCGGGTTGTGATGCTCGGTCGGTATGAAATACTCCGCTTCATGCCGGACATCGGCGCCGGCGAACGCCTTCGCGGCGTCGCCCCGAGGCTTCTCCGGCTTCTTCACGATGAAAGCCTTGTCGCGTGCGGCGAGAAGATCGGTGGCATGTTTTTCCGCCGCATATTCGATCCGCACGAGCGAGGCGGCGTATCGCGCGATCTCCCAGTCCTCCGCGAGCACGAAAGCGACGGGCTGCTCGTTGAACAGGATTTTATCGTCGTAAAGCGGGCGGAAGGGCGAGCCTTCTTCCGGCGCGACATCGTCCTTCCATGCCTTGTCGTTGCCGGGCAGCGCGGGGCGATTTTCGTGTGTCAGAATATCGAGGACGCCCTTCACGTTATGGGCAGCACCAACGTCGATTTTCTTGATGCGGCCTTTCGCGATCGTGGACGCGACCACGGCGCCAAATACGAGGCCCGGCACATTAACGTCACCGGCATATTTCGCCTGCCCCGTGACCTTGGCGTGGCCGTCGACGCGCGATGTGGGGGTGCCGATATAATTCATGCGATCACCGCACCTTCTTGATCGCCTGGATTTGGGGGGTGCCGCGCGCGGCCTGCGAGAGCGCGCGGACAATCGCGCGGCGCGCGAGATCGATCTTGAACGTGTTATGCGGAAAGCCCTTGGCTTCCTTCACGACAAGATCGGCTGCGCGCTTGAAGTTTTCCGCATTCGCCGCCTGCCCGCGCAGCGACTCTTCCGCCGCGCGATGGCGCCACGGCTTGTGCGCCACGCCGCCGAGCGCGAAGCACGCTTCCATGATTTTGTCTCCGTCGAGCACCAACGCGGCCGCGACGGAAACGAGTGCAAAAGCATAAGAAAGCCGATCGCGGATTTTGAGATAGCTGTAATTGTGCGCAAAACCGTCGGCCGGCAATTCGACCGCGGTGATGATTTCGCCCGCCTTTAAATTCGTGTCCTTTTGCGGCTCGTCGCCTGGCAGGCGGTGAAATTCGGCGAATGAAATGACGCGCTCGCCGCCCGCGCTCGCGACATGCACTTTGGCGTCCAGCACCGCGAGCGCCACACACATATCCGACGGATGCACGGCAATGCATTGATCGCTCGTGCCGAAAATCGCATGCATGCGGTTGAGGCCCTCGATCGCCGAGCAGCCGCTTCCCGGCTCGCGTTTGTTGCAGGGCGTCGCGACGTCATAGAAGTAGGCGCAGCGCGTCCGCTGCAGGAGATTGCCGCCGGTCGATGCCATGTTACGGAGCTGCGCCGATGCGCCCGCGAGGATCGCGCTTGCAAGCAGCGGATAGCGCTTCTCGATCAGCGGGTGATAGGCAAGGTCCGAATTGGGCACGAGCGCGCCGATTTTCACGCCGCCATTCGGAATTTCCTCGACCTTGTCGAGCGGCAGCCGCGAAATATCGATCAGCCGGCTCGGCTTTTCGACATTTTCCTTCATGAGGTCGATGAGATTCGTGCCGCCCGCGATAAATTTCGCGCCCGCGCCGCCGGCAATTTTTTGCACGGCATCCGCGACGTCGCTCGCGCGCATATATTCGAAATTGATCATGGCTTGTTCATCGCCTGCTGGATCGCCGCGACGATATTGGGATAGGCGCCGCAGCGGCAGATATTGCCGCTCATCAGTTCGCGGATTTCCTCGACCGTCTTCGCGCGTCCTTCCGAAATCAGGCCGACCGCGGAGCAAATCTGCCCCGACGTGCAGTAGCCGCATTGGAACGCGTCATGGTCGATGAAGGCCTGCTGCACGGGGTGCAGCGATCCGTTTGCGGCGAGGCCCTCGATCGTGGTGATTTCCGCGCCGTCCTGCATGACGGCAAAGGTGAGACAGGAAACGATCCTGCGGCCGTTCACGAGCACGGTGCAGGCGCCGCACTGGCCGTGATCGCAACCTTTCTTTGTGCCGGTGAGGTCGAGCCGATCGCGCAGGGCGTCGAGGAGCGTCGTCCACGGCGCGACGTCAAGCCGTGTCTGCTTGCCGTTGATCGTCAACGCAACAGACACTTTTTCCGGCGAAACGCTGTCTTCGGCTGACCGCGCCAAGCGAAATCTCCTTACCCATCCTAGCTTAGAAGATGTGTAAAGAAAATGTCGCGACTTCGTTCCCTGGCCGCGCGCACAAAATATGCCCATGAAGCCGCAGGCAGGCAGCGAACGCACAGATGATTAGAAGAACGAGCTTTCCTTGCCGACGGGATCGCGCGTGCGATGCTCGTTCGAAGTCTTGAGCAATTTAATCAATTCCTGCGGCACGTGCATGTTCGGATTCGGCGCATCTAACCCGACGAATTTCGCGATATCCATGCCGAACGAATTGCAGTTGTAGCCGGCGCCGTGCCAGGTCTTGTGCTCGCCCTGCAGTTTTTTGATGTACGGCACAACCTTGTTGTATTCGGCTTCGGTCAACGGCACGCAATATTTCGCCGCGAGATAAATCTCGTCGATGTCGCCGTCGCTGGCGCCGGTCTCCGCCTTCACCGGCATCCAGATGCCGATCGTGTACTGCGTGGAATCGCCGGCGGGATGCAATCCCGCGACCTTGTAACTCGCGAATGAATTGCCGCTGCCGAGCTTGCCGTAAAGCACAAAGGTGTGGCCCCAGCTCGCGGCGTTGCGCGCGCGGAATTCGACGAAATACGGCTTGCCGGCGATATGCGGGCACGCCTTCGAATTCACGGGGATCCTGATGTATTTGGTCTCCGGGCTTTCGGAATACGGATTGATCATCCGTCCGCCGCTCGCAGTGACGTTCGTGGTCGGCAGCTTTTTCTCGCCGCCGGTCGCGCCGTTCGTTTCTTTCGGCGCGATCGAAGCTTCTTTTTTCTTCGCGGCTTTCGGCGCGGCCGTAGCCGGCGAGGAAGTGGTGCTGGATGTTGCGGCGGTGGCGGTCTGCGCGTTCACGTCTCCCGCGCCGAGCCCCGCATAGATCGCGAGCACGCTCAGGCCAAACAGGACGCCGGGAAGATTTTTCGCACCGCTCTTCACGAACAACTCTCTAGACGCGATCTCTGTTCGAATCGTGGCGCGCAAACTCATGCGCGACAATTTCGCGATTTCGTGAGCCTAAAAAGAATAAGCGCCCCGTCGATCGTCATCGCCGAGGCGCGAATCCTCAAGAGAACAAACAAAAAAGCCGGCTGACGCCGACTTTTCTGTGTCTGTTAGCCCTTGGCGACGACCGGCGCTTTGCCGTACGGCGCTTTACCGGCGCAGCCAGCGGCGCTGAGCAGCGCGAGCACTGCGGTCGTAGCGATCAGAAACTTCTTCATGGGAAAGCCCCCTCGAGGTGGTGACAAGAAGTGAACAAGTGATACGCAAACTCTCGAAGCAAAGCTACGCTGACTCCGAGCTATGCACCATGGAAATCGACTTGTTCGGGCCGATTGTTGGGCTGTGTGACCTCATCGCAACAGTCAGTGGTTGTGCGCTAAGGTATTGATAATAGTGCGTTTTTCCGCATTCCCTGCCTGTCAAAGATTGACAAATGCTTGATTTGGCGGAATCGCACCGCCGATTTACTGCTAGCCGTACGATCCAACGCACACCCAAGACCGCAGAGAAATCCCCATGCGCATTCCGAACCGACTCGCCGGATCGATCGCCGGTTTCCTCCTCCTGTTTGTCCTCGCCGTGGCTCCGCAAAGCGCTTCCGCGCGCGGCGACATCGTCAACTTCAATGAAGGCTCCGCCGGCACCATCGTGATCAAGACCGGCCAGCGCCGCCTCTACTACGTCCTCGGCGGCGGCAAGGCTGTCCGTTATCCCGTCGGCGTCGGCCGCGCCGGCATGCAGTGGCAAGGCAGCGCATTCATCACGTCGACGCGGCTAAAGCCGGCATGGTCGCCGCCTCAGGAAATGATCCGCGAAAATCCGCGGCTTCCGCGCGTGATTCAGGGCGGCGCGCCGAACAATCCGATGGGCGCGGCGGCGCTCACATTGAGCAACGGCGAATACGCGATCCACGGCACCAACTCGCCGGGATCGATCGGCGGTTTCGTCTCGCACGGCTGCATCCGCATGCACAACGCCGACATCATGGATTTGTATTCGCGCGTTCACATCGGAACGCCGGTGACCGTCACACGGTAGCGTTGCAGCGAGGGGACTCGCTCCCCTCGCCGTCCGTTCAGCTTTTTACAAACGAACAGTGCCCGTCCTTGAGCGGCCGAAAGGCTTCGTCCGCGGGAATCGTTGCGCGCAATTTGTAGAAGTCGCCGGGATATTTCGATTCTTCCGGCTTCTTTACCTCGAACAAATACGCCGGGTGAATTTTCCGTCCGTCCGCACGGATCATGCCTTTGCCGAAGAGCGGATCCTCGGTCGGGATCGACTTCATCTTCGCGACCACCGCCCTCTTTCGGGTTTTGCGTCCAGTTCGGCAGGCGAAAAAAGTTGCGCGTCCGTTTCGCACGGCGAAAGTGCTTTCGTTTCGGCTGGCGGAATTTCAGGAAAACTACAGGCGGATTTTCAGGAAGTGCGCGATCTCGCCAATCACGCCGCGCCGGAACAACAGGACGCAAGCAACAAAGATCACGCCCTGAATGACCGTGACCCACTGCCCGAAGCCGGCAAGATAACTCTGCATCGCGATGATGATGAAGGCGCCGACCACCGGTCCGAATACGGTGCCGAGACCGCCGACCAGCGTCATCAGCACGACCTCGCCCGACATCGTCCAGTGCACGTCGGTGAGCGAAGCGAGCTGGAACACCACGGCTTTCGTCGCCCCCGCAAGGCCCGACAGCGCCGCCGAGAGGACGAAAGCGAGCAGCTTGTAGCGCTCCGTCCTATAGCCGAGCGAGATCGCGCGCGTTTCGTTTTCACGGATTGCCTTCAATACTTCGCCGAACGGCGAATAGATGATGCGGTAGATCAGCAGGAACGAAAGGAGGAATACCGCGAGCACGAAGAAATACATCGTCATGTCGCTGGAAAGGTCGATCAGGCCGAACAGTTTTCCGCGCTGAACGCCCTGGATGCCGTCTTCGCCATGCGTGAACGGCGCCTGCAGCGCGAAGAAGAACATCATCTGCGCGAGCGCGAGCGTGATCATCGCGAAATAAATGCCCTGCCGCCGGATCGCGAGCGCGCCCGCCACGAGGCCAAGCCCGCCCGCGGCGATGGTGGAGAGAATGATCGAGACTTCCGGCGTGAAGCCCCATTGCTTCAGCATGTGCGCGCTGAAATAAGCCGCCCAGCCGAAGAACAGCGCATGCCCGAAGGAGAGCAGCCCCACATAACCGATCAGGAGGTTGAAGGCGCAGGCAAAGAGCGCGAAGCAAAGCGCCTTCATCAAAAAAATCGGGTACATCAGCGCCGGCGCGATGACGAAAAAAACCGCCATGATCGCAAAGGCGATCATCTCGCTGCGATGGCTGGCGGGCGTCGCGGGCGCGGTGATGGTTTCGGTGGCGCTCGCCATCAGCCTCTCCCGAACAGGCCCGCGGGCCGGAGCAGCAGCACGATCGCCATGATGACGAAGATCACGGTGCTCGATGCTTCGGGGAAAAACACTTTCGTCAGGCCCTCGGCGATGCCGAGCGAGAAGCCCGTCAAAATCGCGCCCATGATCGAGCCCATGCCGCCGATCACGACAACCGCGAACACCACGATGATGATATCGGAGCCCATCTGCGGGCTGACGTTATAGATCGGCGCCGCCATCACGCCCGCGAAAGCCGCAAGCGCGACGCCAAAGCCGTAGGTAAGCGTGATCATGCGCGGGACATTGATGCCGAACGCGCGCACGAGCGTCGGGTTCTCCGTCGCGGCGCGCAAATAAGAACCGAGGCGCGTTTTTTCAATCACAAACCAGGTGCCGAAGCAGACGATTACCGACGCGACCACCACCCAGGCGCGGTAGTTCGGCAGAAACATGAAGCCGAGATTGTGCCCGCCCGAAAGCGACGGCGGCACCTGATAGGGCTGGCCTGAGGAGCCGTAATAGTTGCGGAACACGCCCTCGATCACGAGCGCGAGGCCGAAAGTGAGCAAAAGCCCGTAGAGGTGGTCGAGCTTGTAGAGCCACTGCAGCATCGTGCGCTCGATCACGATGCCGACAATACCGACCAGGACCGGCGCGAGGATGAGCGCGGGCCAGTAGCCGATGCCGGTGAGCTGCAACAAAAGATAAGCCGCGAAGGCGCCGAGCATATATTGCGCGCCATGCGCGAAATTGATGATGTTCAGCATTCCGAAAATCACGGCAAGCCCGAGCGAGAGCAGCGCATAGAACGAGCCGTTGATCAGCCCGATCAGGAGCTGGCCGAATAACGCCTGCGAGGGAATGCCGAAAATCTCGAACATGCGATGACCTTGTGAAAACGAGGGGCGGGTTTTGCCCGCCCCTCGCTGCGATCAAGTCCGGATCAGCTCTTCACCAGCGAGCATCCGCCGTCTTTCAACGGACGGAACGCTTCGTCCGCCGGGATGGTGGCGCGCAGCTTGTAGATGTCGAAGGCCGATTTCGATTCCGCCGGTTTCTTCACCTCGAAAAGATACGCCGGGTGAATCTTGCGGCCGTCGACGCGGATCGAGCCCTTGCCGAATAGCGTGTCGTCGGTCGGCATTTCTTTCATCTTGTCGACGACCTTCTTGCCGTCCGCCGATTCTTTCAGCGCCGAAACGGCCTTCAGATAATGGAGCACGCCCGAATAGACGCCGGCGTGAACCATGGTGGGGATTTTGTTCCCCATTTCCTTCTGCCAGCGCTTCGTCCACGCTCGGTTGGCGTCGTTCTGATCCCAATACCACGTCGCGGTCAGCACGAGGCCCTGCGCGGTGGGCAAGCCGAGCGCTACGATATCGGTCGAGAAAATCAGCAGGCCGGCGAGGTTCTGCCCGCCTTTCACGATGCCGAATTCGGCCGCCTGCTTGATCGAGTTGATGGTGTCGCCGCCCGCGTTCGCGAGGCCGACGATTTTCGCCTTCGACGCCTGCGCCTGCAGCAGGAAGGACGAGAAGTCGGAAGTGTTGAGCGGCGCGCGAACCGCACCGACAACCTTGCCGCCATTCGCCTTCACGACTTCGGCCGTATCGCGCTCGAGCGCATGTCCGAACGCGTAGTCCGCCGTGATGAAGTACCAGGTGTCGCCACCCGTCTTCACGACCGCCTTGCCGGTGCCGTTTGCGAGCATCCAGGTATCGTAGGTCCAGTGCACCGTGTTGGCGTTGCACTTCGACCCCGTAAGGTCGGAAGACGCGGGGCCAGATCCGATGAACACCTTGTTCTTGTTCGCCGCGACCTGGCTGACCGCGAGCGCGACGCTCGAAGTCGGAACGTCGAAGATCGCGTCGACACCCTCGTTGTCGAACCATTTGGTGGCGATCGACGAGCCGATATCGGGCTTGTTCTGGTGATCGCCGGAGACGATCTCAACCTGAAGATTCGGATTGATCTTCTTGAAATCCTCGACCGCGAGCTTGGCGGCTTCCAGCGAACCCGGCCCGCCGAGGTCGCGATAGAGACCGGACATGTCGTTCAACACGCCGATCTTGACCTTCTGCTGCGCATTGGCCGCGGAGCTCAAACCGAGCGCAATCGCAACCGCCGCTACAGCACCAATCACTCTCTTCATTACCTTCCTCCCTTTGGTGCGGACCTTTCGGTCCGAGTAGTCAAACTCCGAGATATTCGTGTAGCTTTTCCCGCTTCGCGTCCAGTTCGGAATTCTTGAACTTTTCCACGACCTTACCGTGTTCCATGATGTAGAAACGGTCGGCCACGGTCGATGCGAAACGGAAATTTTGCTCGACGAGCAAAATCGTAAAACCCTGCTCCTTCAGCATTCCGATCGTTCTGCCGATCTGCTGAATGATAACCGGCGCAAGCCCCTCCGTCGGCTCATCAAGAAGTAGCAATCGCGCGCCTGTCCGGAGGATGCGGCCGATCGCCAGCATCTGCTGCTCGCCGCCGGAAAGCTTCGTGCCCTGGCTTTGCAGGCGCTCCTTGAGGTTCGGAAACAGCTTGAAAATGCCGTCGGCCGACAGCCCGCCGGGTTTCAACTGCGGCGGAAGAAAAAGATTTTCCTCGACATTGAGGCTCGAAAAAATCCCGCGCTCTTCGGGACAGAACGCAATGCCTGCCTTCGCAATCTTGTCGGAGGTGAGCTTGATCAGTTCGCGGCCTTCGATCTGAATCGAGCCCTTGCGCTGGCCGACGATGCCCATGACCGATTTCAACGTCGTCGTCTTGCCGGCGCCGTTGCGGCCGAGCAGCGTCACGACCTCGCCGGGGAATACGTCGAAATCGACGCCGTGCAGAATGTGCGACTCGCCGTACCAGGCTTCCAGATTTTTGACGGCGAGAAGCGGCGCGCGATCAAGCATGGCCGGTCCCCATATAGGCTTCGCGCACGTCGGGGTTTTTCGACACCGTTTCGTAATTGCCTTCGGCGAGCACACGCCCGCGCGTCAGCACCGTGATCTTGTCCGAGATATTGGCGACGACGGAAAGATTGTGCTCGACCATCAGCACCGTGCGGTTCGCCGCGACGCGCTTGATCAGCGCGGCGATGCGGTCGATGTCCTCGTGGCCCATGCCCGCCATCGGCTCGTCGAGCAGCAGCATCTCCGGATCGAGCGCGAGCGTCGTTGCGATCTCGAGGGCGCGCTTGCGGCCGTAAGGAAGTTCCACCGCCGTCCAGTCGGCGAAGGACGAAAGCCCGACGTCGTTCAGGAGCTCGCGCGCCCGATCGTTGTATTCGTTGAGGATGTTGCGCGAGTGCCAGAAGTCGAACGACGTGCCGCGCTTTCGCTGCAAGGCGATCCGGACATTTTCGAGCACCGAAAGATGCGGGAAGACCGCCGAGATCTGAAACGAGCGCACGAGCCCGAGCCGCGCGATGTCGGCGGGCGCGAGCGCCGTAATGTCGTTTCCTTTGTAGGTAATCTTTCCGCGCGTCGGCGTGAGAAATTTCGACAGGAGATTAAAGCACGTCGTCTTGCCGGCGCCGTTCGGTCCGATCAGCGCATGAATCTTGCCGCGCTCGACGCGAAGATTGACTCCGCTGACCGCAACAAAACCCGCAAACTCCTTGGTCAAATCCTCGGTTTCGAGGATTGTCTCACCAGGCATTGACGCAACAGTCCCCCATCCATCCGGGCGCATTGTTCACAGGAAGGGGGAGCGCGTCCAGAGCGGCCGGTTGCTAACCGCAACAATTTGCGCGGGATTCTGCTGGAATAACAGGCTCGTGGGCGATCAGTCGCGCTCGCGCGCGGCATCCAACATCCGGCGGCATTCGCCGAGCTCATGGAGCGTGGCTTGCAGGAGCTTGATCGCTTCGGGTGTCAGTTGCGTGACGGCGGAAGCATTGACGCTCTGCAGAGCGGAACCGCCGTTTTCGCCTTCCCGGGGGGAAACGGCCAAGGACGGGCGCGGAATATTCGGCTTGCGCAGGAACTGCGGCAACTGGTCGTCCCCGTCGCCGTCCTCCCGATCGTGCTGGGGAACCGGCACTTCGACGACCCGCGGGAGTTCCGGTGCCTTCGCGCCGCCGCGCAGTGACGGCAAGAGGTCCATCAGCCCGCCGATCCGCGTCGCCTCCCCGCTTCGCTCCGATGGCAGGCTGCCCGTCCGCGCGGCTTCCTCCGCGGCCGACTGGCCGATCGCCTGCACATGCCGAAGGCCTTGCTCGCGCAAAATCTGCTGCACGCCGCGTATGGTGTAACCCTCGCCGTAGAGAAGATGGCGAATGCCGCGCAGAAGATCGACGTCGTCGGGACGATAATAGCGGCGGCCGCCGCCGCGTTTCAGCGGCTTGATCTGCCCGAAGCGCGTTTCCCAGAAACGCAGGACGTGCTGCGGCAGGTCGAGGTCTTCTGCGACCTCGCTGATGGTGCGGAACGCATCAGGCCCTTTTTCCAAGCGTCAGTTCCCTAGTCGCGCGCTTTGCCGTCGTTGATCCGGCTCTTCATGATGTTCGAAGGCTTGAACACCATGACACGGCGCGGCTCGATCGGCACTTCCTCGCCGGTTTTCGGATTGCGGCCGATTCGCCGCCCCTTGTTGCGGACGATGAACGAGCCAAAGGAAGAAAGTTTGACGTGCTCGCCGCGAGCGAGCGATTCAGAGATTTCTTTCAACACGAGTTCGACGAGCGCCGCGGACTCCGTGCGCGAGAGGCCGACCTTTTGGTAAACGACTTCGCTTAAGTCCGCTCGCGTTAACGTCCTGCCCCCAGCCATGAGCGCCCCCCGCGTTTAGGCGGTTCAACTATCCATCTGAATTTCAACGATATTCGCCGCGACGCCTCGGGTCAACAACCCGGCGAAGGATGATCACCAGCGAACCAGCGCAGACCCCCAGGTGAAGCCGCCGCCCATGGCCTCAAGCAGCACAAGGTGTCCCGGTTTGATCCGCCCGTCCTTCACTGCTTCCGCAAGCGCGAGCGGAATGGAGGCGGCAGAGGTATTGGCGTGGCGATCGACCGTTGTGACAACTTTTGACGGAGCGATTCCCAGCTTTTTTGCGCTGCCGTCGATGATGCGCCGGTTCGCCTGATGCGGGACAAACCAGTCGATGTCGTTCGAGCCGTAGCCGGTCGCTTTATAGGCATCCTCGATGACGTCCGTGATCATGCCGACCGCATGGCGGAACACTTCCCGTCCCTCCATGCGGAGATAACCGGCGGTGCCCGTCGTCGACGGGCCGCCGTCGACGAATAATTTATCGCGGTGACGCCCGTCGGAGCGAAGATGCGTAGTCAACACGCCGCGGTCTTCCCGCGTGCCGGGCTGATCCATCGCTTGCAGCACCACCGCGCCCGCGCCGTCGCCGAACAGAACGCAGGTGCCGCGATCCTTCCAGTCGAGAATGCGCGAGAACGTTTCCGCTCCGATCACGAGCGCTATATTGAACGCGCCCGAACGCAAATATTGATCGGCGGTCGCGAGCGCAAACACAAAGCCTGAGCACACCGCCTGCACGTCGAACGCGGCACCCTTCTGGATTCCGAGCTCGGCCTGGATCGTCACCGCCGTCGCGGGAAAGGTTTGATCCGGTGTCGAGGTGGCGAGCACGATCAAATCGACTTCGCTTGCCTCGATCTTCGCGTTCGCGAGCGCCGCGCGCGCGGCTTCTAGACCGAGATGCGACGTATATTCGCCTTCCGCCGCGACATGCCGCTCGCGAATGCCGGTGCGCTGCTGAATCCACTCGTCAGTCGTGTCGACGGTTTTTGAAAGCTCTTCATTGGTGATGACGCGCTTCGGCAGATAGGCGCCGACGCCACGCACGACAGAACGCCGTATGGTCACGATGCGATTTCCTTGAGAGCCGGCTGATGCACGGGCGCCGCCGCCATTTGCTGCGCCAGCATCGCTGAAATCTGCGCGTTGAGATCGTTCCGCACGACGTCGTAGCCGGTGTCGATCGCGGCCGCGAAGCTTTCGGCATCCGCGCCGCCATGGCTTTTGACGACGACGCCGTTCAGCCCGAGGAACACGCCGCCATTCACCTTCCGCGGGTCAACCTTCTCGCGCAAAACCTGAAAAGCGTTCTTCGCGAACAGATATCCGATCCTGCCGCGCCAGGTGCGGCTCATCGCAGCGCGCAGATACTCGCCGATCTGCTTTGCGGTTCCTTCCGCAGTCTTGAGCGCGATATTGCCGGCGAAGCCTTCGGTCACCACGACGTCGGTCGTGCCCTTGCCGATATCGTCGCCTTCGACGAAACCCTTGTATTCGAGCTGCGGGAGATTGGCCGCGCGCAACAACGCGCCCGCTTCCCGCACCGCCTCGACGCCTTTGATTTCCTCGACGCCGACATTGAGGAGCCCCACGGTCGGCCGGTCGATGTCGAACACGATCCGCGCCATCGCGGCGCCCATCACCGCCATGTCGACGAGTTGCTTCGCGTCCGCGCCGATCGAGGCCCCGAGATCGAGCACGACGCTCTCGGCGCGCAAATTCGGCCAGATCGCCGCTATCGCCGGCCGGTCGATGCCGGGCATGGTCTTGAGACAAAACTTCGCCATCGCCATCAGCGCGCCGGTATTGCCGGCGGAGACCGCGACATCCGCGTTTCCCTTACGCACGGCGTCCAATGTGAGCCACATCGACGAGTTCCGCCGCCCGTGGCGGAGTGCCTGGCTCGGCTTGTCGTCCATTTTCACGGCGACATCGGTGTGCACGATCTTCGCCGCGTTCTGGAGCCGCTTTTCCTTGGCGATGAGCGGCGCGATTCGCTTTTCGTCGCCGAGGAAAATGAACTCGGTGTCCGGATGCCGGTCGTGGGAGATCGCCGCGCCCGGCACGACGACTTCCGGCCCGTGGTCGCCACCCATGGCGTCGAGCGAAATTCGCACTGCTTTGGAAAGAGGCCGGTTCATCGGGCGAGCGTGGAGCCCCAGGGTTCGGTTGGGGGACTGGATGCGGGTTGGTTGGGACGGCCGGACCATACCCCGCCGCCCCCTAACTCAAAAGCTGTAATACACGGAAATTACTCGGAAGAACGGCTCTTTTTCTTGAGCTTCTCCAGCGCCGCAAAGGGGTTATCCCGCCCCTCGCCGCCCGGCGGCTCCGGCGGGCTGAATACCTCGCCGGGCTTTCGCGGGTAAGGGTCGATACCGAGCACAAGGAACTCGGAAACCACCGCGCCGAGGTCGATCACGCCATCTCGAATGGCGTCCGACGGATCTGCCTCGTCGAATTCGATATCGGGATCGGAGCGCTTGGGCGCGGCTCCCTCCGGCGCGAAGCGGAGCGCAATTTCCTCATGCACCTTGTTGTCGAAGGGCTCGAGCGAAACCACGGAATTCTGCTTCACGGTGGCATTCAGCTCGCCCGTGACCACGGCGCCGCCGGCGCCGTCGGGTTGCAGATGCAGCCGCGCGGAAAGCGAAGGCACCGCGAGCACGTCCGCAAATCGCGCAAGCGCCGCGCGCGTCTCTTCGTCGGGCGCGAGCGTGATCTCCTCGCCTTCTTCGGGGATGTCGGCGACCGTGATCGGATGATTCCAAGCCGGTTCAGCATGAACATTGCTTTTCATGACGCAGCCTCCTCCGGTGCGGGGAATGTAACTTCGCCGCGCGCGATGGCGTACGCATCCTGCGCGGCGAGCGCGCGATCGGCTGCACGAACGTAGCGCGCGAGAGATTTCGCTTCTGAGTTTTCGGCGTCGTTGAACACATTGCGTTTCAGCGCGGTAACGAGCGGCTCGTCCCGCGCGTCCGCAAGCGCCGCGTCATAGACCCCGGCGCGGCCATAGAAGGCTTCGCCCATCGCGCGCACTTTTCGCGGCACCGAGAGGTCCCCGACTCCCAATTCGCGCATGCTCTCGTCCATATCCTGGAAAAAGAGATCGAAGGTCGCCTGCGCCGCGTCGCGCTCCGAAGGCCCCGCTTTCGATAACCTTCGCCAAACGAGGTAAACATGCAGCAGCACCATGTCGAAACGGCCTTCCACCGTGTCGGGCACGCCGTAACGGTTGTAAAAGGCCGGCATGCGCGCCTGCGCCACGATCGCGCCATAGAGCGAGCGGATTTTGGCTTGGGGGTCGTTCCGGGAAAGAAGCCGCTGAAACATATTTCCGCCGCTGGATACCCCGTTATATAGGGTTTCGGCGGCGCGCGTTGCAATCGGGTACCGCCCGGAGTAGTTCAACGAAAGCCAATAAGTCCCGATGCGGGAAGGGTTTATGAGCGAACGCCGCTCCCATACAGCCATCGCGCGCGTCCTGCGTCTCGCCGCAGCGGCGTCGATCGCGCTCGCGGCAGCTTCCTGCGGGGGCGGCTTCACGCAGAACTATTCGCACGGTTACGTCTTCGACGAGGCTTCGCTCGAGCAGGTGCCGCCGGGTTCCAGCCAGGAACAGGTCCTGCTCGTCCTCGGCACGCCTTCGACCGTCGCGACCGTTTCGGGCGAGGTTTTCTATTACATCTCGCAGAAGGCGCAGCGCACCGCCTTCCTTGAGGCCAAGATCACCGACCAGCGCGTGCTCGCGGTGTATTTCTCGCAGGATCGGCGCGTCGAACGCATTGCGAACTACGGCCTCAAGGACGGCAAGGTCTTCGACTTCATCAGCCGCACGACGCCGACCGGCGGCGCCGATCAGAACATCGTCCGGCAGATTTTGCAGGGCGCGCAGTTCAGACCCAACCTTCCGCAATAAAAAAGGCCGGGAAAATTCCCGGCCTTTTATTTTGTCGCCGCTGCGCTTAGTGCGCGAGAATGGCGAGCAACAAGAGCGCCACGATATTGGTGATCTTGATCATCGGGTTCACCGCCGGGCCCGCGGTGTCCTTGTACGGATCGCCGACGGTATCACCCGTGACGGAAGCCTTATGCGCTTCCGAGCCTTTGCCGCCATAATGGCCGTCCTCGATGTATTTCTTCGCGTTGTCCCACGCGCCGCCGCCCGAGGTCATCGAGACCGCGACGAAGAGGCCCGTGACGATCACGCCGAGCAGCATCGCGCCCACCGCCGAGAACGCCTCGCTCTTGCCGGCGACGTAATAGACGATGAAGTAGAGCACGATCGGCGAGAGCACCGGCAACAGCGACGGCACGATCATTTCCTTGATCGCGGCCTTCGTCAGGAGGTCCACCGCCCGCGAATAATCCGGGCGATCCTTGCCCTTCATGATGCCCGGCTTCTGGCGGAACTGGCGGCGCACTTCCTCGACGATGGAGCCCGCCGCGCGGCCGACCGCCATCATGCCCATTGAGCCGAAGAGATACGGCAGCAGGCCGCCGATCAGGAGGCCGACGACGACGTAGGGGTTCGAGAGCGAGAAGTCGAGCTTCACGCCCTGGAAGTACGGAAACTTCGCCGCGTTCGCGATGAAGTAGTTGAGGTCCGAGGTGTACGCCGCGAACAACACGAGCGCGCCGAGACCCGCGGAGCCGATCGCATAGCCCTTGGTGATGGCTTTCGTGGTGTTGCCGACCGCGTCGAGCGCGTCGGTCGACTTGCGCACGTCTTTCGGAAGGCCCGCCATTTCCGCAATGCCGCCCGCGTTATCCGTGACCGGGCCGAAGGCGTCGAGCGCAACGACCATGCCCGCGAGCGCAAGCATTGTTGTGACGGCGATCGCGATGCCGAAGAGGCCCGCGAGTTTGAACGGCACGATGATGCCCGCGACGATGACGAGCGCCGGGAGCGCCGTCGCTTCCATCGAGACCGCGAGGCCCTGGATGATGTTGGTGCCGTGGCCCGTGATCGAGGCCGAGGCGATCGACTGCACCGGGCGATAATCGGTGCCGGTGTAGTATTCGGTGATCCAGACGATGAGGCCGGTGACCGCGAGGCCAATCACGCCGCACCAGAACATCGCCCAGCCATTGAACTTGAGCCCGGACGCGGTGGTGAGCACGGTGTCGAAGCCGATGAGATAGTGGGTCGCAACCGCAAGGCCCGCGAGCGAAAGCACCGCCGAGGCGATGAAGCCCTTGTAGAGCGCGCCCATGATCGACTTCTTCCTGCCGAGGCGGACGAAGAACGTGCCGACGATCGAGGTGATGATGCAGGCGCCGCAGATCGCGAGCGGATAGACCATCATCTTCTCGAGATACGCGGTGCCGGCGAAGAAGATCGCGCCGAGCACCATGGTGGCGACAACGGTCACCGCATAGGTCTCGAACAGGTCCGCCGCCATACCGGCGCAGTCGCCGACGTTGTCGCCGACGTTATCGGCGATCGTCGCCGGGTTGCGGGGATCGTCTTCCGGAATGCCCGCTTCCACCTTGCCGACGAGGTCGCCGCCGACGTCCGCACCCTTGGTGAAGATGCCGCCGCCAAGACGGGCGAAGATTGAGATCAAGGAAGCGCCGAAGCCGAGCGCGACGAGCGCGTCGACGACAATGCGATCGGAAGGCGAGAATTTGAAGAGCTGGGTCAGAACGAGGAAATAGACCGCAACGCCAAGGAGCGCGAGGCCCGCGACCAGCATGCCGGTGATGGCGCCCGACTTGAACGCAAGCTCAAGGCCGCCCGCGAGCGATTTCGTCGCCGCCTGCGCGGTGCGGACATTCGCGCGCACCGAGACGTTCATGCCGATGAAGCCGGTGGCGCCCGAAAGGAGCGCGCCGATGGCGTAGCCGATGGCAACGGGCCAGCCGAGGAAATAACCGACCAGAATGAAGACGACCGCGCCGACCATGCCGATCGTCATATATTGGCGCTTGAGATAGGCCTGCGCGCCTTCGCGGACGGCGCCGGCGATCTCCTGCATCTTTTTGTTGCCGGCGGGAGCCGCCAGCACCGAGCCGATGGCCCAGACCCCGTAAACGATGGCAAGCGCGCCGCACGCGATGATTACCCACAATGCAGTCGTAGTCGTGGTCATGGACCCCTCAGCTCTGTCGCGATGAAATTGAGACGGCGATGCGCCCGCACCGCCCAAATGCGGCGCATACATGCCAAAAACGGCCCGCAGAAGCAACGCATCCGGGCAGGAATTTAGTCGAAATGCGCCGCCGGGACGCGCCAGAGCCGCGCTAGAAATGACTGAAAGAAGGGCGTTTGAGGTCGAGCACCTTCCCGTTCGGGCCTCTGATCTCGACGCCCTCGCCGCTTGCGGCGGAACCGATCTCGGTGAGCCCAACGCCCGATTCTTTTGCCGCTTTTTCAAAGGACGGAAATGCGTTCCGGGCGACGGCCGCGAGGATCTCGTAATCGTCTCCGCCGGTGCAGATCGCCTCAATCAGCTTGGAATCGTGATCGAGCAGCTTTCGCGCAGCGGGCGATAGCGGCAGCTTTCCCGTTTCGACCGCGGCCGAGACGCCGGAAACCATCGCGATTTTCGCAAGGTCACCGGCGAGGCCGTCGGAAATATCCATGGCGGCATGTGCGTGCGCCCGCAATGCTTCCGCAAGCTTTGTGCGCGGTTGCGGGACGAGGTAGCGCTCTAACAGATAAGCTTCTTCCTCGGCGCTGAGCTTCGCTTTCTTGGCGAGTTTCGGATCGCGGCGAAGCTGGAGGCCAAGCGTGGCGTCCCCGATCGTGCCGCTGACGACAATCGCATCCCCTGCTTTCGCTCCCGCCCGTCGGACCATCCTGCTGCGCGGCACCGTGCCGAACGCCGTGATTGAGACGCTCAAGAGGCCCGGCGTCCCGTCGGTATCGCCGCCCAGAAGCGCGCATTTAAAGGCCTCGATGTCGGCCGCGAGGCCGTCGGCGAACGCCGCGACCCACTCTTCATCGACTGATTTCGGCATCGCGAGCGTGAGCAGAAAGCCGAGCGGCTCCGCCCCCTTTGCAGCAAGATCAGACAGATTGGCGCGGAGCGCTTTTTTTGCGATTGCCTGCGCCGGGTCGCCCGGAAAGAAGTGCACGCCCTCGATTACGGCGTCCGTCGTGAGCACGAGATCCGTGCCCGCGGGCGGCGTAATCAACGCTGCGTCATCGCGCAGATTGAAAGCGCCGGGATCGCGGGCAAGCGGGCGGAAGAAGCGGTCGATAAGATTATCTTCGCCGCTTGGCATCCTCACCTCGCGGAGAATTCTGCCGCGCGCGCATGCCGCGCCAGATGATCGAGCACGGCATTCACCATGCCCGTCTCCTCGCGGTCGAGAAAGGCGCTTGCGACATTCACATATTCGGAAACGACGACCCGCGCGGGGACATCGCCGCGGTGCTTCAATTCGTAAGCGCCTGCCCGCATCACCGAGCGCAGGATCGTTTCGATCCGCTTCAGCGGCCAGTTCGCGTTCAGCGCCTCGTCCACCAAAGGATCGAGCGTGCGCTGCTCGCGAACGACGCCTTCGACAATATCGCGGAAGAAATCGGATTCCGTGCGCGGAAACCTCTCGCCCACGCCCTCGCGCGTGAAGCGCGCCTCGAATTCGGCAAGCACGTCGGGAAGATCCGTCGCCGCGATATCCATCTGGTAGAGCGCTTGCACCGCGGCGAGGCGCGCCGCTGTCCGTTCCTTGGTCTTGTCGAAAGCCACGGCTATCTGCCCGCGCGCGAGCGCGCGATCCGCACCAGCGCGAGCGCCGCCGACGCCGCGTGGCCGCCGACATTGCCTTCTGAACGGCGCGCGCGCGTCCATGCCTGCTCTTCCGTGTCCACGGTAAGAATGCCGTTGCCGAGCGCCACCTTGCGGGCAATCGCGACATCCATCAGCCCGCGGGCGGATTGATGCGAGACGATCTCGAAATGCTCGGTCTCGCCGCGGATGACGCAGCCGAGCGCGACAATGCCATCATAGGGCAAGCCCGCATTGCTCGCCGCATCGAGCGCGATCGCAGCCGCGATCGGCATTTCGAGCGCGCCCGGAACCGCGATGGGCTCGAACTTCACATGCGCCATTTCGAGCCGCTCGAGCGCGCCCGCGACGAGTTCCTCCACGATCTTTTCGTGAAAGCGCGTCTCGATCATCAGAATACGCGCGCCGATCACGGGCACTTCGTCGGCGGCAAGTTTGGGGCGGTTTTCGCTCATGTTTCTCTCACGGCCGAACCGGCCTACCGCCCTTACCGGCGCTCCGCAAGCCGCGCGGCGTAGCGCGCCAGCATGTCGACTTCGAGGTTAACGTCGTCGCCTTTTTGCAAAGCGCTCCAGTTCGTGACCTTCAAGGTGTGCGGAATGAGAAACACGGAGAACTGGTCGCCGTTGACCTCGTTCACCGTGAGCGAGGTGCCGTCGAGCGTGACCGAGCCCTTGGCGGCGATGAAACGCGAAAGCGCTTTTGGCGCCTTGAGGCGAAAGCCCGCCATGTTGTTCATATTCTTCCGCTCGACGATCCTGGCGAGGCCATCGACATGACCGCTGACGACATGCCCGCCGAGCTCGTCGCCCATTTTGAGCGAACGCTCCAAATTCAGCTTCTGGCCCGCCTTCCAGCGGCCGGCGGTGGTGAGCTTCAGCGTTTCCGCGCCCGCCTCCACCTCGAACCAGCTTCCTTTGTTTTTCGCGCCGCGCGCAACGACGGTCATGCAAACGCCGTTCACCATGATCGAGGCGCCGATGGCGATCGACTTTGCCGGATAGCGGCATTCGATCCGAAGCCGCTTCAGCTTGCCGCCGGCCTTTACCGAAATAAGCCTGCCGAGATCGCTGACAATGCCGGTGAACATGCTAGCTCCGGAAGAGATGCGTGAGAGAGTCGGTGCCGAGCATCCGCCGCTCGATCACTTCAAGCCGCGGATTGTTCAGAAGAGCGGAAAGCTGCATGCCTTCGAGCGCCGGGATCGCGTCGGCGCCAAGCTCCTTCGGCGATTGCACGACGATTGCTTCGTCAATCAGGTTTTCGCGCAGGAGTTCCGCCGAGATGATCGGCCCTCCCTCGACCAGAAGACGCGTGATGTTGCGGGTCGCCAGCAAATGCAGCGCTTCGCTGAGATCGATCCTCGCGCCCGACGTGCTGACGCGCATGACCTCGACGCCGGCCTCTTCGAGCTCGCGCTGCTTCTCAGGCGGCGCGTCGGGCCGCGTGATGATCCAGAACGGAATTTCGCGCGCGGTCTTCACGAGCTTCGTGTCGAGCGGGATGCGCAAATTGCCGTCGAGCGCGACGCGAATGGGCGAGCGGTCGCTCATCCCCGGCAGCCGGCAGTTCAGCATCGGATCGTCCGCGAGCACCGTGCCCGACGCGACCATGACGGCATCGGATGTCGCGCGCAGCATGTGCGCTTCCGCACGCGAAATTTCACATGAAATTTCCGCTGGCTTCCGGTCTTTCAGTCCCGTTTTGCCGTCGCCGGAAACGGCGATTTTGAGGATCACCTGCGGCCTTCCGTCCTTCATGCGCCGGATATGGCCCGCATGCGCCCGCGCGGCTTCCGCGGCGCCGGGGCCTACCGTCACGGTAACCCCCGCCTCTTTGAGCCGCGCAATGCCGCGCCCCGAAGTTGCCGGGTTCGGATCGGCAAGTGCAATCACCGCCCGCGAAATCCCGGATCGTTTAATTATGTCAGTACATGGTTCGCCCCGCCCGTGCGGTACGCAAGGCTCGAGCGTCACATAGATCGTCGCGCCCTTCGCGGCAGTCCCCGCTTTTGCGAGCGCCTCAGCTTCTGCGTGCGGCCGGCCGCCTTTGGCGGTTACGCCGCGCGCGATGATGCGCGGCTCGGCGCCGCTCGACACCACTAGCGCACCCACCGACGGATTGGGAAAGGTCTGGCCGAGGTTCCGCCGCCCATAGGAAAGCGCCGCGGCCATGAAGCGCTCGTCTTGGTCCTGCGCCGGCCGAAGCGTTTCGGTGACGCGCGAAAGCGCGCTCATCAACCGGTGCTCTTTGCCCGCTCGGTTTCGGGCGAGATTTCTTCGAGGACTTTTTCGAAATCCTTCGGCTCGCGAAAATTGCGATAGACCGAGGCGAACCGCACATAGGCGACATCGTCGAGCTGCTTCAAGGCTTCCATCACCTGCTCGCCGATCACGGAAGATGGAATTTCGTTTTCGCCGGAGCTTTCCAGCTTCCGCACGATCGCGGACACCATCCGCTCGATCCGCTCGGGATCGACCGGTCGTTTCCGGAGCGCAATCTCGATCGAACGCAGGAGCTTATCGCGGTCGAAGGGAATCCGCCGCCCGCTCCGCTTCAGCACCACGAGCTCGCGGAGCTGCACGCGCTCGAATGTCGTAAAGCGTCCCCCGCAACCCGGACAAATCCGGCGGCGGCGGATCGAGGCGGAATCCTCCGTCGGCCGGGAATCCTTCACCTGCGTATCGAGCGCACCGCAGTAGGGACAACGCATTACACTCTGGCCTCTTTAGGAGTAGATCGGGAACCGCGAAACGAGGGCCTTCACTTTCTCACGGACCGCGCCTTCCACGAGCGCATCTTGCGCGACGCCCTTCTGCGAAAGCACGTTCAGGACTTCGGCGATGTAATTGCCGATTTCCTGGAATTCCTTGACGCCGAAACCGCGCGTCGTTCCCGCCGGCGTGCCAAGACGAATGCCGGAGGTGACCATCGGCTTTTCGGGATCGAACGGAATGCCGTTTTTGTTACAGGTGATGTGCGCGCGGCCCAAGGCCTCTTCCGACACCTTGCCGGTGAGATTCTTCGGCCGAAGATCGACCAGCATCAGATGCGTGTCGGTACCGCCTGTCGTGATCGCAAAGCCATGCCCGCGCAGATTCTCCGCGAGCGCTTTTGCATTCTCGACGACATTCTTCGCGTAGATCTTGTAATTCGGCTGCAGCGCCTCGCCGAACGCGACCGCCTTCGCGGCGATCACATGCATGAGCGGCCCGCCCTGCAGGCCGGGGAAAACGGCGGAGTTCACTTTCTTCGCGATCTCCTCGTCGTTCGTGAGCACCATGCCGCCGCGCGGCCCGCGCAGCGTCTTGTGCGTCGTCAGCGTCGCGACATGCGCATGCGGAAAAGGGCTCGGATGCACCCCGCCTGCAACGAGCCCCGCGAAATGCGCCATGTCGACCATGAATTTCGCGCCGACACTGTCTGCGATCTTGCGGAAGCGCGCGAAGTCGATGACGCGCGGATAGGCAGAGCCGCCGGCGATAATGACCTTCGGCTTCACCTCGCGCGCGATCTGCTCGGCCTTATCGTAATCGATGCGCTGGTCTTCGCGCTTTACGTTGTAGGGAACCGCCTTGAACCACTTGCCGGACATGTTGACCGGCGCGCCATGCGTGAGATGCCCGCCGGCGGCAAGATTCAGACCCATATAAGTATCGCCCGGCTGCATCAGCGCCATGAACACGGCCTGGTTCGCCTGGCTGCCGGAATGCGGCTGCACATTCGCAAAGCCGCAGTTGAAAAGTTTTTTCGCGCGGTCGATCGCGAGCTGCTCGGCGACGTCCACCCACTGGCAGCCGCCGTAATAGCGCCGGCCGGGATACCCCTCGGCGTATTTGTTGGTGAGGACAGAGCCCTGCGCCTCGAGCACGGCGCGCGAAACGATATTCTCCGACGCGATCAGCTCGATCTCGTGCCGCTGGCGGCCCAGCTCGCCCTGAATTGCTCTGAAAATTTCCGGATCGCTTTCCTCAACCCCCGCCGAAAAGAAACGCGCGGGCGCGCCACGATGGCCCGTGGCCTGACTTGTAGACATCCCTTCACTCCCAAAGTCTTAGAAAGCGGGGATAGCATACAAAATGGAGCGTAGGGAGTCCCGCTTACACGCTATCGCTGGAGAGTTTCCGCTTGAGCTTGGCCACGGCGAGCTCCTCCAGGGCTTTGGGGGGTGACGCCGCCGGACCCATGACGATGACCTCGGTGCCGGTCGCGACATCCACCGCCGCGACCCGGACCACCGAGCCAACCGGACGCATTTCGATGATGACTTCGCCGGTACCGGACGCCTTGACGGCCATCTTCCCCTCGCTGAGTCGCTGCTCACGAATCATGTGCGTTCATATTCCCCGGCGCAATTCACGATTTCCGCTGTCCCGGCTAAAGTTGCTGCCGTGATGAAGAAAACCGTAACTGAACACCGCAAAAAATAAGGCCCGGCCTGCGCCGGGCCTCAAATTGCAATCGTCTCTCGCTTAGAGCCGATACAAAATCTGATCGGTCCAGAAACGCTCGAGCCGCTGCAGCGCCTTGTTCAAGACCTGCAATTCGTTCGAGGCGATCCCGCCCACCTGTTCGATAGTGCGGACGTGCTTCTGGTAGAGATCCTCGATGATCTTGTGCACGTCTTTGCCTTTGTCGGTCAGGCTGATGCGAACCGAACGGCGATCGACGCGCGAGCGGGCATGATGCAGGTAGCCCATCTCGACAAGCTTCTTCAGGTTGTAGGAAACATTCGAGCCGAGATAGTAGCCGCGCGAACGCAGCTCACCAGCCGTCAGCTCGGAGTCTCCGATATTGAAAAGCAGCAGCGCCTGCACGCTGTTGATGTCCGAACGCCCCCGGCGGTCGAACTCGTCCTTGATGACGTCGAGCAGCCTGCGATGCAGGCGTTCGACGAGGGTGAGAGCCTCCAGATACGGCGCCTTGAGTTCCTCATTGCGCTCGACTGGAGCGGCCGGCTCGACCGCACGCATAGCATTCTTCATTTGACGCCTCACTATTGCCCCGTGTGATGGCGGGATATTTTTTGTCCCCGCTCTTGGCCGGTTTTGTATCGAAGACGCGCAAAGGAAGCCTTAAATTGGAGGCTAAATTCTTCCTCACCGAACAGCCTTGATGAAAAGTTGACGGAGCCCGGAAACAATGGGTTTCCGCGGAAGGAATCCCGTAACGGGATTTCCGGCGCTCCAAAGCGGAACAGTATCGTTAGTTCCGGGTTTCTTTTCGCGATGGCTGGCTCCAATCCGCACCGCGGCGCCGACGAAACTCTCCGCAAGAAAGCGGCGTCAATCGTCGCCGCCGCGCGCGCGCTCAACCTCACGCTGGTGACCGCCGAATCCTGCACCGCAGGACGCGTCGCGGCGACGCTTGCGGATGCGCCGAATGCCTCCGACGTCGTGCATGGCGGCTTCGTCACCTACACCGAAGCTTGCAAGGAAGCGCTCGGCGTGCCGGCGAGCTCGATCAAGAAATACACGCCTGTGAGCGAAGAGGTCGCGCGCGAGATGGCTGCCGCGGCGTTGGAGCGTTCGCCCGCCGATATTTCCATTGCGGTCACGGGTGTCGCGGGCCCGACGAAGGACGACGACAAGAATCCGGTCGGCCTTGTTTATTTCGCCGCCTCCCGGCGCGGGCGTCCGAGTGAAGTCGTGAAAAAGGAATTCGGCGAACTCGATCGCGACTCCATGCTATTCAACACGATCGAGGAAGCGCTTAATCTCCTCGACCGCATGATCCAACCGGAACATGCGAGCGTAAAATGATTCATTTGCGCAAAAATTGAATGATGCCGGAGAAATCCCTGCTCGCCTGCCCGCTGTCGACATATTTCGTATAAAGCGCGGTTGCCTCGGCGCCGAGCGGCGTCTTCGCGCCGGCAAGCTTCGCCGCGTCCTGCGAGAGCCGCAGATCCTTCAGCATCATCGCCGCCGTGAAGCCAGCGGCATAATCGCGGTTCGCGGGCGATGTCGGCACCGGCCCCGGCACCGGGCAATAGGTCGTCATTGACCAGCACTGTCCTGAAGATTTCGATGAGATGTCGAAGAGTTTTTGCTTGTCGAGCCCGAGTTTCTCGGCGAGCGCGAAGGCTTCGCACACCGCGATCATGGAAACGCCGAGGATCATGTTGTTGCAGATTTTCGCTGCCTGCCCTGCACCCGCGCCGCCGGCATGCACGACAGTCTTGCCCATCTGATCGAGGATGGGCTTCGCTTGCGCGAACGCTTCATCGCGGCCGCCGACCATGAAGGTGAGCGTCGCGCCTTGCGCGCCGCCGACGCCGCCCGAAACCGGGGCATCGAGCAAATGCATTCCACTTTCCTCGGCTTTTGCGGCGACGAGGCGCGCGGTTTCCACATCGATCGTGGATGAGTCGATGAACAACGTTCCCTGCTTCGCTTTCGCCAGCAAACCGTTCGCGCCGAGATAGACGTCGCGGACCTGCTGGCCGGATGGGAGCATCGTGATGACGACATCGCAGCCGGCGATCTGCGCGACATCGTTGGTCGCCGAGCCGCCCGCCGCTTTTAGCGCCTCCATGCCCTTCGGCATCACGTCGCTGCCCGTCACCTGATGGCCCGCCTTCACCAGATTGAGCGCCATCGGCAGGCCCATATTGCCGAGCCCCACAAAACCGATTTTCGCCATGAACGCCTCCCCTACCTGTATCGCTGCTCTTCGCCATAGGCCTTGATGCGCACGGCCATGAAAAGCGCAACGAGCACGAGTTCTGAAATTGTGAGGATCATCGTCATCCCCGACCAATCGAGAAACAAGAAGCCTGCGACAACTTGCGACAGGACGGCCATCAGCCACACCGCCGCGCCCCAGGGCGAGCCGAGCCACAGCGCGACCGCCGCGATCAGATCGATCACCGCGAAAAACACGGTCGCCGATTGCGCCTCGATCGGCATCGCCGCGAAATACGCGCCGGAAAACAAAACGCCCCAGTGGAACAACCCCTTCAGGATCATGAAGCTGCCGGCAATCCGCTGGAAGAAAATAAGCCGCGTCTGCCACGGGCCGAGCTCGATGGAATCGGGCCCGATCGGCGCCTCGATCTGCTGATTGGGATCGATGGCAAGATCGGTGAGTTCTGCGGGTTCGGTCTTGCTCACAGCGTCAGTTCCTCGGCGAGCGGCGCGAAATGGCGTTCTACCATCTCCGGAGTGACCGCGGCGAGTGACGCGGGGTTCCAGCGCGGCTGATTATCCTTGTCCACGATCGCGGCGCGCACGCCCTCGTAAAAGTCATCCTCGTACAATACGCGCGAGACAATGCGGTATTCGGTCTGCATGCATTCTTCAAAGCTCCATTTGGCCCCGCGCTTCATCTGTTCGAGCGCGATCCGCAGGCTCATCGGCGACTTCGTCCGCACGACTGCGGCGATTTTTCCGGCCCAGGCAGCGTTTTCGCGTCCCGATCCTGCTTCGCGGTCAAGCGCCGATAAGATTTCCTCCACCTCGTTTCCCGCAAACAGTTGGTCGATCAGCTCTCTCTTCGCCGCGATCTCGCCATCCGGCACGAGCTCGGCGAAGGCGGCAATCGTCGCATCGACCGAAACATTCCCGCAGAGCGCTTCCGTCAGATCAGGAAAGCGCGACGCAGATACATGATGCGTACAGACGCCCGCGCTTACGCCATCTGCCGTTTGCAATCGCTCGCCCGTGAGCGCACAGAAAGTCCCGACTTTTCCCTTGAGCCGGGGCAGCATCCAGGTGCCGCCGACATCGGGGAAAAAGCCGATGCCGACTTCGGGCATCGCGAACTGGAATTTCTCGCCCGCGATCCGGTGCGAGCCGTGGATGGACACGCCAACGCCCCCGCCCATCACAATGCCATCGATCAGCGCGATGTAAGGTTTCGGATAGCGCTTGATCGCGGCATTGAGCCGGTATTCGTCCTGAAAAAATACAAGCGCGTCTTTTTCTTTTCCTCGCGTCGTCACGCCGCGCAGATCGCCGCCCGCGCAGAAAGCGCGCTCGCCATTCGCACGGATGATGACACGCGTGACGGCATCGTCGTCTTTCCATGCTTCGAGTTGCGCGGCGAGCTTGCGCACCATGTCATGCGTGAGCGCATTCAATGCCTTTGGCCGATTGAGCGTAACGATACCGGCCGCGCCGCGACGGTCGAACAGGATTTCGGGCTCAATGCTCATGCTGCGATCAGTTGCCCAGCAAGTCCCGGCTCACCACCACGCGCATCACCTCGTTGGTGCCCTCCAGGATCTGATGCACGCGGAGGTCGCGCAGCACGCGCTCGATCGGAAAATCCCGCAGGAAACCGTAGCCGCCGTGAATTTGCAGGCAGCCGTCGACGATCTCGAAGCCGACATCGGTTGCACGGCGCTTGGCCATCGAGGCGTAGCGGCGGGCATCGGGTGCTTTCTGCTGCACTTTCATCGCCGCTTTCCAAAGGAGAAGACGCGCCGCTTCCAGTTCTGTCGCATAATCCGCGATCTGGAATTGTAGTGCCTGAAAATCCGCAAGCCGCTGCCCGAATTGCTTGCGCTCCCGCATATATTGGATCGTGCGGTCGAGACAGAATTGCGCGCCGCCGATGGAGCACGCGCCGATGTTCAGGCGTCCGCCATCGAGCCCTGCCATCGCGATCTTGAAGCCCTGTCCTTCCGCACCGACGAGATTGTTGATCGGCACGCGGCAGTTTTCGAAATTCACCATCGCCGTCGGTTGCGAGTGCCAGCCCAATTTCACTTCCTGCGCGCCGAAGGAAAGCCCGGGCGTTCCTTTCTCGACCACGATGCAGGAAATGCCGTTCGGCCCCGGCCCGCCCGTCCGCAACATGCAGACATAGATGTCGGTCTTGCTCGCGCCGGAAATAAACGCTTTCGAGCCGTTGATGATATAATGATCGCCGTCGCGCTTCGCCGAAGTCTTCAGGCTCGCGGCATCCGAGCCGGCATCGGGCTCCGTGAGGCAATAGCTCGCGCAATGTTCCATCGAGCAGAGCTTCGGCAAGAAACGCTTGCGCACGTCGTCGCTGCCGAATGCGTCGATCATCCAGGTCGCCATGTTATGGATCGACATATAGGCCGCGGTCGATGTGCAGCCCTGCGCGAGTTCTTCAAAAATGATCGCGGCATCGAGCCTTGAGAGCGCCGAGCCGCCTACATCCTCGCGAATATACATGCCGCCAAAACCGAGCGCCGCCGCCTTGCGCAGGCTCTCGACGGGAAAGATGTATTTCTCGTCCCACTCTTTCGCTTTCGGCGCGAATTCGGCGTGCGCGAACTGCCGCGCCACGTCCTGGAATGCCCGCTGCTCTTCGGAGAGCTCGAAATCCATCAAAAATCCTCGCGTTAACGCCAACCCAAAGTCGGGTTCTGCGCCCTCGCTTCAAAGCGCGAGACTCGCTAGATTGTAAGGAGCGCCACCCAAAGGCCAAGCCCACCAAAGGCGAACCGCATGGCTTCCTTTATCGGCCGGAATCGTCCGCTCGACCGTTTCACCCCGCTCGATCCGCAAAGCGCGAGCGAGGCGAAATACCGCCTGCCGATCAAGACGCGCATGCGCCGGAATCGCAAGGCTGACTGGTCGCGGCGGCTTGTGCGCGAAAACGCGCTCACAACCGACGATCTGATCTGGCCGCTCTTCGTCATTGAAGGCGAAAAGCAACGCGAAGCGGTCGCTTCCATGCCCGGCGTGGAACGGCTTTCCATTGACGCGGCTTTGTTTGAGGCCGAGCGCGCGGTGAAACTGAACATTCCGGCGCTCGCCCTCTTCCCGAATATCGACAAGCAGAAGCGCGACGAGCGCGGCTCGGAAGCGATGCGCGACGATAACCTCGTTTGCCGGGCGTTGAGCGCAATCAAACAGCGCTTTCCCGAACTTGGTCTTATCGCCGACGTCGCGCTCGATCCCTATACCAGCCACGGCCATGACGGCGTGATGATCGAAGGCGAAATCGTGAACGACGAAACCGTGCATCTTCTCGCCCAGCAAGCGGTCGTGCTCGCGCAAGCCGGCGCCGATATCGTCGCGCCCTCCGACATGATGGACGGCCGCGTGCAGTTCATCCGAAACGCCCTCGATAACAAGGGCATGAACAACGTTCAGATCCTCGCCTATGCCGCAAAATATGCCTCAGCCTTTTATGGCCCGTTCCGCGATGCCGTCGGCTCGAACGCGACGCTCAATGGCGACAAGCGCACCTATCAGATGGATTTCGCCAATGGCGATGAAGCGCTCCGCGAAGTCGCGCTCGACATCCAGGAAGGCGCGGACATGGTGATGGTGAAGCCCGGTCTCCCCTATCTCGACATTGTCTGGCGCGTGCGCGAGGAATTCGGAATGCCGACCTTCGTGTATCAGGTGTCGGGCGAATACGCGATGATTGAGGGCGCGGCCAAGAGCGGCTGGATCGACGGCGAGAAGGCCATGATGGAAAGCCTGATGGCGTTCAAGCGCGCGGGCGCCGACGCAATCCTCACTTATTTTGCACCGCGCGCCGCCGAAAAAATCGCGAAAGAATCCTGATCTATTCGTGCCGTCCGATCGCGGAGTCTTTCTTCGTATCGCGCATCGAGAGATAGACGATCAGCGAAATGCCGATCATGCCGGTCAGGTAATAATCGAACCAGCCCTCGTGGCCGATCGATTTCAGCCACAGCGCGATTGAATCCGCCGTTCCGCCGAAAATTGAGACCGTGAGCGCATACGGCACGCCGACGCCTGTCGCCCGCACGATGGTTGGGAATAGCTCCGCCTTCACCACCGCGTTGATCGACGTGTAGCCGGTCACGATCATCCAAGCCGCTGCGATCAAGAAAAAGCACATCCACGGCCCGGTCGCCGCGCGCAGATTGGTCAAAATCGGAATTGTGAACAAGACGCCCGCGACGCCAAATCCGATCAGGAGCCATTTGCGGCCGATCTTGTCCGAGATCGCGCCGTAAATCGGCTGGAGGCAGATCGCGAAGATGAGAGAGCCTGCGGTCACAAAAGTCGTCTGTGCGTCGGAAAGATGCACCGTGAGCTTCAAAAACTTCTGCATGTAGGTCGTGTACGTATAAAATGCGGCCGTGCCGCCGGCTGTGAGCCCCACCACGAGCGCCACCTCGCGTGGGTAGTTTAAAAGCATCTTGAGCGAGCTTTCTTTCCTCGCGTCCTGCCCGACCTTCTTTCGAGCTTCGACGAACTCGTCGGTTTCATGCAGATTGCGGCGCATGATGAGCGCGATCAGCGCAAGGAGCGCGCCGATCACGAACGGAATGCGCCAGCCCCAGGCGCGCAATTCATCGCTGGTGAAAAATACCTGTTGCAGGATCAGGAGCACCAAGAGCGCGCTAAGTTGCCCGCCGATCAGCGTCACATACTGAAAACTCGAATAGAAGCCGCGATGCTTTTCATCGGCGACCTCGGTGAGATACGTCGCGCTCGTGCCGTACTCTCCGCCGAGCGACAAGCCTTGAATGACGCGCGCGAGCCCAAGCAAGACCGGGGCCGCGACGCCAATCGTCGCGTAAGTCGGCGTCGCCGCGATCATCAGCGAACCGAAACACATCAACAGCACCGAGAGCATCAGCGCATTGCGCCGCCCGTATTTGTCGGCGAGATGCCCGAACAGCCAGCCGCCTACCGGACGTACGATGAACCCGAGCGCGAACAGGAGCGCCGCGTTCAGTTGCTGCACCACCGGATCGTGCGAAGGAAAGAATGCACCCGCGAAATAAAGCGCGAAGGCCGCGTAAGTGTAGAAGTCGTACCACTCCACCAGATTGCCGACCGAGCCGATAAAGATTGCCTTGAGGCGGCGCTCGACGTCGGGAAGATGCAGTCTGTCATCGCTGGCGGGAGCAACAGCCATGGTGAACCTCTTGTATTGCGCTTTTGATCGCTGGGGTTGAAACCTTTCGGCCGATTCCTACGTCCTTGCGCGACACGATATTCGGGTAAGATGGCGTTCGCCCGCCGCAAATCGCCGCGGCTGTTCAACAGGCGGAAAGGACGAAAGTTCCATGTTCGAACTTCCCCGCAGCGGCGCCGAGACGAAGCCGGATTTTTACGATCCGGACAAGAACCCGGAATTTTTCGAAGGTGTGCTCGCGCGCCGTGTGGTGGCGTTTTTTGTCGATGTCTGCCTGATCGTTGGGCCGATCATTCTGCTGGCATTATTTATCTTTATCTTCGGGCTGGTAACCCTCGGACTGGGCTGGCTGTTATTTTGGATACTCTCGCCGCTCTTCGTCGTCTGGGCGATCGTCTATGTCGGCGCAACCATGGGCTCGCCTCACTCCGCCACCATCGGCATGCGCATGGTCGATTTGGAGTTGCGCACCTGGTACGGGGGCAAAATGTATTTTCTGCTTGCTGCGGTGCACGTAATCTTTTTCTGGATTTCGGTGAGCTTTCTTTCACCGCTGATCCTTTTGGTCGCACTGGTGAACCGGCAGCACCGGTTGCTGCACGATTTTTGCACCGGCACGGTGATGGTGAATAACGAGGCCCGCGCTGCAGCACTGAAGCGCCCCTAAAGCGCCGCACAAATCTCTACAAATATTTTGCCGTGCCCCTTTCTTGCCCTTTGACGCGGAGGCGATCCGGCGCAATGCTTGGGAGGGGGAGATTCTTCCGTCCGAGGACGGTGTGTTGGTGAGAGAGCCGTGACACAACAACCGCGCGACACTCCGCAATTCTTTCTCACAAGCCCTTCGCCGTGCCCCTATATCGCCGGCAAGCAAGAGCGGAAGGTTTTTACCCATCTCGTTGGCGAGCGCGCGCCCGAGATCAACGACATCCTCACCCAGGGCGGCTTCCGCCGCTCGCAATCGATCGCCTACCGGCCGGCTTGCGAGGCCTGCCGCGCCTGCGTGTCCGTGCGGGTGCTGGTGAATGAATTCGATTACACGCGCGCTTTCCGGCGCGTGCTGGCCGTGAATAAGGACATGATCGGCTACGAGCGCGCGACCGCCCCGACGGCCGAGCAATATTCCCTCTTTCGCACTTATCTCGACACCCGCCACGCCGACGGCGGCATGGTGGACATGACCGTGCTCGACTATTCCATGATGGTCGAGGACAGCCATGTCGAAACGAAGCTGATCGAATATCGGCTGCGTGGACCTGATACGGCGCTCACGGGCCGCGGCGAAGGTCCGTTATTTGCCGTCGCGCTGACCGACGTGCTCGCGGACGGGTTATCGATGGTCTATTCGTTCTACGATCCCGAAATTCCCGGCCGTTCCTTCGGCACCTATCTCATCCTCGACCACATCGAGCGCGCCCGCAAAATGGGGTTGCCGCATGTCTATCTCGGCTATTGGGTGAAGGGATCGAGCAAGATGGACTACAAGCGGCGCTTCCTGCCGCAAGAGCGGCTCCTGCCCGACGGCTGGCAACGGGTCGACGCCTAGCCGCCGGTCGCGGCGTCCACCAAAAGCTTCACGTTCAGCACGATCACGACGAGCGCCGTGAGCGCCGCGAGCGCCGTCACCCAGCGCGGCGCGACGAGCGCACCCATCTTCTTGCGATCAGCGGTGAACATCACCAACGGCACGATGGCGAAGGGAAGCTGCAGGCTGAGCACGACCTGGCTGAAGATCAGCAGCTTCGCCGTCCCCGCTTCGCCATACCAGATCGTCACAATCGCGGCCGGCACGATTGCGATCGCGCGCGTGATCAGACGCCGCGCCCAGGAGGGAAGCCGGATATCGACGAATCCTTCCATCACGATCTGGCCCGCGAGTGTCGCCGTCACCGTTGAATTCAAGCCGCAGCAAAGGAGCGCGATGCCGAAAAGCGTCGGCGCGATGGCGGAGCCCAAAAGCGGCGCAATCAGCGCATGCACTTCGCCTAGCTCCGAGACGTTCGTCTGACCGGTCTTGTTGAAGGTGGAAGCCGCGAGAATGAGGATCGAAGCGTTGATCAAAAGCGCGAACATCAGCGCGATGGTGGAATCGAGCGTAGCAAGCCCGATCGCTTCCCGCTTTTCCGGAATTGTTTTGCCGTAGTCGCGCGTCTGCACGACGCCCGAATGCAGGTAAAGATTATGCGGCATCACCGTCGCGCCGAGAATACCCAGCGCGAGATACAGCATGTCGGGATTGGTCACGATCTCAGTCGTCGGCGCGAAGCCCACGATCACCGCGCGCCAGTCGGGATTCGCCATGCCGATCTGCACGGCAAAACAAACGCTGATGACCGCGAGCAATGTCACGATCAACGCTTCGATCCAGCGGAAGCCGAGATTTTGCAGAAGCAGAATGAGGAACACGTCGAGCGCGGTGATCAGAACGCCGAGCTCCAGCGGAATGCCGAATAGAAGATTGAGGCCAATGGCGGTGCCGATGACTTCCGCGAGGTCTGTGGCGCAGATGGCCGTTTCCGCCAGAACCCAGAGCGGAAACGAAATCGGTTTTGGAAAGGCGTCGCGACACGCTTGCGCAAGATCCCGTCCGGTAGCGATGCCGAGCCGCGCGCAGAGCGCCTGCAAGAGGATCGCCATCATGTTGGAGAGCAGCGCGATGGTCAGGAGCGCGTAGCCAAATTTCGAACCGCCCGCGAGCGATGTCGCCCAGTTGCCGGGGTCCATATAGCCGGTGGCGACGAGATAGCCCGGCCCGAGGAAGGCCAGGAGCTTCTTCCAATACGGGCCCTTGGGACGCGTCCGGATCGATCCGAACACTTCGGAGAGCGAAGGCCGTCCGCGCTCGCGCCGCCAGCCGTCTGCGCCCGCCTCAATGTCCTTTGGTGACACCCGTTCGAGCATCGAATCAAACCCTTATTCTCAAAGACATCCTACATATTTGCTAATGATTTGCAATTGCATCTAGTGGCAAAATTCTGGATCGTCACAGGAAGCGCTAAGCCGATGAAAAAGCTTTTAAAGAGCTTCGGAATCGAAGCTATGAGATGGCGCCGCTAAGTGAGGTGGGTTAAGAAAATCGCGTCTTCGTTTCCCCGAAAACGGCGCGAGCCCCGATGCTGTTTCACGAGCCATTGTTCGCGCTGGTCGTCTTCCCTGCCTTCTATGCTCTCTATCTCGCGATTCGCCATCGCGCGGCCGCTAAAAAGTGGACGCTAATTATCGGCAGTGTGGCTTTTTATACTTGGGGCGAGCCGTTGTTCGTTCCGGTGGTGCTTGCCTCGGCCTTCGTCGACCATCTCATCTCGATACGGCTGCACGATACGTCAAACGAACCGCTGCGCCGCGGCTTGTTGAAGCTCGGCATCCTCCTCAATCTCGGCATTCTTGTTTTTTATAAGTACACCGACTTTCTGATCAGCAATTTCAATGCGCTCGCACTGCTCTTTCCAGCACATTGGGATCCTAAGCTTAGAATTCCACGTGGACAAGTTGTCGCG